>Ga0224568_1000013_pt1 | contig 122933 bp, 104 predicted proteins | sample CLU5metagenome_FD_182727 | JGI IMG/M metagenome (GOLD analysis project Ga0224568, IMG submission 182727) | Spruce litter microbial communities from Bohemian Forest, Czech Republic - CLU5 | ecosystem: Environmental > Terrestrial > Plant litter > Unclassified | place: Czech Republic: South... | reverse complement strand
AATTGTTCAATCGGCAGCAGGCGCTGCGCGTGGGCCATCTTTAGCAAACCCAATTCCAAATGGAAGCGTTGTTCCTGTTTGTATCCCAATTCGCCGTGAGTGCGCAGCATGATTTGCAAATGCCGCGTAAGATCCTCTTCGCCAAATAGTGCCGCGACTCGCATGACCCGCTCGCGCTCTTCGCTCGAAATTTGCAGCAGGGAAGAGTCTTTGCCGGCGATCTGCGCCACGGTCGCATTGCGCAGGAAACGCACCATCTGGCGCGCGAAGTGAGTAGGGCTGTGACCTTCGCTAATCAGATGATCGACCTGGCGCAGCACTTCATCGCTCTTGCCTTGCGCCACGGCTACCATCACTTCTTCGAGAATGTGTGCCGGCGCGGCGCCGACCAAATTGCGGACAGAATCGGCCGTAACAGCTCCGCTACAGCCAGCGATGGCCTGATCGAGAATCGAAAGCGCATCGCGCATAGAGCCATCACCGGCTTCTGCCAGCAAGGCGAGCGCATCATCATCCGCTTCAATCTTTTCGCGTCCGACTAAATCGCGCAATTGCCCCACGATGGCATCGAATTTAACGGCCCGGAAACTGAAATGCTGGCAACGCGAACGGATAGTCTGCGGAATATCTTCCGGCTGCGTGGTAGCCAGCATAAAGACGATATGATCCGGCGGCTCTTCCAGCGTTTTCAGCAGCGCATTAAAAGCCGCGTCAGTAATCTGGTGAGCTTCATCGAGAATGTAAATTTTGAAGCGGTCGCGCGCGGGGCGGTAGCGCGCGGCTTCGCGCAGTTCACGGATTTCATCGATGCCGCGATTAGTGGCAGCGTCAATCTCGATGACATCCACCGCATTGCCGGCACGAATTTCGGTGCAGGATTCGCAAATACCGCAGGGCTCGGCAACGGGCTTATCGGAGGAGCGGCAATTCAACGCCGCGGCTAAAATTCGAGCTACCGTCGTCTTCCCAATACCGCGATGGCCGCTAAAGATGTAGCCGTGGGCTGTGCGCCCCTGTTCAAGCGCGTTCTGCAACGTACGGGTGACGTGTTCTTGTCCGATGACCTCGGAGAATTTCTGCGGACGGTATTTGCGCGCTAGGACGGTGTAACTCATGAGCCGGAAAGACGATTATACGTGACCCGGGCGCGGACGCGATGAAGGTCTGCCGCTGCTGCATAAAAGCTTCTCCTTATCGCGCAAAATTTTATAGTGTGAAGGTTCTTGCAACATCTTTCACTGCAACTATCGCGATATCGTAGCGTCCGGCACATCTCGCCAAACCGCCCGCCGCTGGCTCAATGTCGCTGATCATAAAAAAATGCATACGAAAGTCTCTAATACAAAAAAGGCTCCAAATTAGCTGTACGCGCTGTAGAAAAAACGTAGTAGTATCCCGACCAGAGGTTCCAATCGGTAATTCCCGTAATCCCCCAGGGTTCTGCAAACGGAATTCCGAAATTCCCAAGGAGAAATCGTGATTCGAAAAACCAGTGTGTACTTGCTCGCGATTGTTGCGATTATGTTGGCCGCAACCGTCGCTTCCCAGGCGGCAGCACAACCTCTTTTGACACGTCACACACGCGATGCAGTTATCAACGGAGAAGCAAAGTCCGTTGGCAGACTGCCCGCAAACCAGTCCATGCGCCTTGTTCTCGTTCTGCCCTTGCGCAACCAGGCAGAACTCGATGATTTCCTTCGCGATGCTTACGATCCTTACAGCCCGGTTTACCGGCACTTCCTGACCGTTGAACAATTTACCGAAAGATTCGGACCGACCCAGGCGGATTACGACACCCTGACTCGTTTCGCTCAATCAAACGGTTTAACCGTGGTAAAAACCTCCCGCAATCGCCTGAACCTGGATGTGACAGGCAGCGTGGCGAACGTTGAGAAGGCCCTGAACGTGACGATGGGCGTTTATCAGCACCCCACCGAGAACCGTACCTTCTTTGCCCCGGATCGTGAGCCGACCCCGAACGTGGGAATTCAGCTCTGGCATGTTTCCGGTCTTGACAACTTTTCGACTCCGCATCGCATGCTGACCAAGCGTGGTCCGAACACTCCAGGCGCGATTGACAATGCGACCATCGGTTCGTGCCCGCAGGCGTCTTTCTGCGGAAGCGATATGCGCGCGGCGTATTACGGTAGCGGCTCTCTTACGGGCGCTGGCCAGTCACTCGGTTTGTTCGAGCTCTTGGGTACCGACCTGGCTGATCTCACCACCTACTACAAGAACGCGAATCAGACCAACAACGTGCCGATCACGCTCGACTCCGTGGACGGCCAGAGCACAAGCTGCACCGCGAACGCAGGTTGCGATGATACCGAACAGACGCTCGATATGACCCAAGCCATTGGTATGGCTCCGGGAATGTCCAGTCTCGTGATGTACATCGGAAAGGGCGGCCTTTCAGGGCAATCCGTCGACGATGCCGCCATCTTTAATGCGATGGCGACCGCCAGCCCGCTGAACGCTCAGTTGAGCTCTTCATGGGCATGGCGTCCGCCAGATCCGAACACCGACAATGTTTACTTCACCGAATTCGCCGCGCAGGGACAAAACCTGTTCGTAGCTGCCGGTGACAGTGGCCGTTGGACGGCTTCGACAGAGTTTGTCTGGCCCGCCGATAGCGTTTACATCACCTCGGTTGGTGGAACCGATCTCGACACTAAAAGCGCCGGTGGCCCATGGTCTTCGGAAACTGCCTGGGTCAATGGCGGTGGCGGTATCGATCCTAACAAGTATCCAATTCCTTCGTGGCAGGTCACAACCGCTGCCGGTTGCGCTAACTGTTCGCAAACCGTTCGCAACGGTCCTGATGTTTCGGCCAACGCAAACTACACCTTTTACGTTTGCGCCGACCAGACAACCTGCACCGCCAACGATTACGGCGGAACCAGCTTCGCGGCGCCTATGTGGGCCGGCTACCTGGCTCTAGCCAATCAGCAGGCTTTGCAAAACGGACAGCCCACGCTCGGTTTCATCAATCCGGCGTTGTACACCATCGGATTGGGTACGAGCTATGACACCGACTTCCACGACATCACCAGTGGCAGCAACGGCTGGCCGGCAACGGTTGGCTTTGATCTGGCGACCGGATGGGGAAGCCCGAACGGCAGCGGCCTGATCAATTCACTGGTTGGAACAACCTCGGCCAGCTTTGCTCTTTCCGCCTCGCCCAACGCAGTTTCGGTGGCGCAGGGCGCCAAGGGTACTTCGACGATCACTTCCGCGATTTCCGGCGGATTTGACTCGGCGGTTGCTCTTTCCGCCAGCGGTCAGCCGACAGGCGTGACCGTAGCATTCAACCCAACGTCGATTGCTGCCCCGGGTTCGGGCACCTCGACCGCGACCATCACTGTGGCTGCGACGGCTGTAGCTGGCACCTATCCGATTACCGTAACCGGTACCGGTGGCGGCGTCACTCAGACCACAACAGTCACACTGACTGTCACGACCACGTCGAAGGCTAACTTCCAGATGGGCGCATCTCCCAACACGCTTACCATTGCGCGCGGCGCCGCTGGAACTTCCACCATCCAAACGAAGGGCTCGAACGGTTTCAACTCGGCAATTACTCTGTCGAGCACCACCGGCGTGACCTTCAGCGTGAACCCGATTCCGGCTCCTGGCTCGGGCAAATCCGTCGCGACCATTACCATTCCCAAGAACGCTCCTCTCGGCGCACACACCTTCACGGTGAAGGGCACCGGTGGCGGCATCACCCACTCCGCAGCGATCACTGTCACGATTACGCAGTAATGACAGGGATTCGGCACGCTTAGTGGTTAGTTTGCAATGAAAGGCCCGGACCATCTGGTCCGGGCCTTTCTCTGTTTAGCTGAGCTTTCTGGTTTCTGTTTCTTCTATCTTTTTCTAACGTATTCCGTCTAAACGGGTTCTCGCGTGAGTTCTGCTATTGGTGGAACCGAAATTTCCGGAGGAATTTGAATGAGTAAGGCTTGGTTGAGACTTTGTGCGGTTGCAGCCCTGTTGACGGCAGTGAATGTTTGGGCGCAGGAAAAGTTCACGGATGAACCGGGTTGCGTTCAGGAAAGCCCGCAGCAGTGCTTGAGTCAGGCGCTGGATGCGATGGGCGGACGGGAGCGCTTGCAGCAAGTAAACAACGTCCGGTTGCAGACGATCGGACACACCTTGCTGATGGAACAGTCCTATCGTCAGGCACCATTCATCACGTCCTATGAAAGAGACCAGACGATACTGGACTTTGCCAATCAACGTGTACTCACCGAAGCGAAGTCTACATGGCCGGAGTCCGACGCCAATCAGGCGGACTCGGACACAACCGTGATCGTTGGCCCCAGCGGCGGCGTGTACCACACGAAGGATGGCGATATCGCTTGCGCGCGCGCCACGTTGGATTCGGCGCGGGAGATGTTATCTCTTGGACCTGAGCGCCTTTTATTGAATGCACTTGGCGCCCCGGATTTGCATTTTGAAGCTGCGGAGAACTTGCGCTCGACTTCCCACGCAATTGTGGCTTTCAGGTGGAATAAGATCCCGGTGCGCATACTTCTCAACCCTTTTAACCATCTGCCGGATGCGGTTGAGACCACGCAAGAATTTCATGACTTCTGGTATTTCTGGGGCGACGTACGCCAGCGCATTTATTTCGATAACTGGAAGCTGTTCCATGGAATTACCTATCCTACAAACCTTGTGGAGGAAAGGAACGGCGCCATTTGGGGTTCCACTCAGGCGCTCAATGTTGAATTCAACGTACCCATCGACGACAAAACGTTCGCGATGGAGGCCAAGTCGGTCGAGCAAAGTGCCGCGTCGCCAGGATGGAATCGGCCCTTTCACGTTGTTAAGAGCGCAAATCTGGCTCCCGGCATAGATCTGTTCCTCGGCTCATGGAATTCGACGGTTGTGAAGGAGCCCGACGGAATCGTGATTCTGGAAGCGCCGATATCCGGCTTGTACACAAGCGGCGTAATCGAGGAAGCTAAGAAGCGTTATCCGGGAGCGCAGATTAAAGCGATACTCTCCACTTCGGACTCATGGCCGCATGTCGGTGGCGTGCGCGCCGCGGTTGCCCAGGGTATTCCCGTTTATATTCTTGATTTGAATCGCCCGTTACTCGACCGGATGATGGGTGCGCCTCACTCGCTGGATCCCGATGCACTTGAGAATTCCAGGAATTCGAAGGTTCCGCAGTGGAAGATTGTTTCGCAGAAAGAAACAGTTGGCAGCGAAGCAAATCGCATGGAGCTTTATCCCTTGCGTGGCGCGTCAACCGAGCGGCAATATATGGTCTACTTTCCAGAGCATCATCTGCTTTATGCCAGCGACACGTTGGTTTTGAATGAAGACGGCAGCCTGTATGATCCGGAATTGATGAGCGAGGTCATACAGGCTGTGAAGCGAGAAAAACTTAAGGTAAACACTGTGTTTGCCATGCATCAAGGACCGACACGATGGGAGCAAGTGGTCGCGCTGGTTGAAAAGGCTCAGCATTCTTAAGTTCGCGAGCTACAAAAAGCGGAGACATTGACTTCTCAGTTCGTTGCGATTCGCCTCAATTAAGACGAGCCGCGAGAGGACGTGTCTGCCTCCCGAAAGCATTGCTCCTTGCTAAAACGGCTGCGCAAGCGATAGGCTAATGCGTCGGTCGAAGTGCGGTTCCTTTTCTAAGAAGTTGGCTATTAAAAGGAGAGTTCGCGATGCAACTTAAGTTGGTGACGCAGATAAAAGACGGCATATTGATTGTCGATTGCACTGGCCGGATCGTGTTTGGGGAAGAGTCGTCACTGTTGCGGGAAACGGTGAAGAAAGCAATAACGGAAAACAACCGCATTGTGATGAATCTCGGCGAAGTGAATTACATCGATTCCGGCGGGTTGGGCACGCTCGTGGCTTTGCACACCACCGCACAAAATGCCGGTGGGACGATCAAATTAACCAATCTGACCAAGCGCGTGGGCGATCTGTTGCAAGTCACCAAACTGCTCACCGTGTTCGACGTGTACGATTCGGAAGCGGAAGCCATCGAATCCTTCCGTAAGGTGGCTTAACTCATCCAGATCGCGGCCCGTTATTGCGCTCTTTAAGCGCGGCGCTCGCGTGCAACTTTTCTTTGAATGTTTCCTCGCGTCGTTTTCATACTCGGCCTTTTGATCAGTGCGAGCGGATATGTGTCTCCGCCGGTTGCGTTGGCTATGGGGTTAGCCTTCGGATTACTCCTCACGCATCCCTACGGGGGTGAAGCCAAGCGTATATCGAAATATTTGCTGCAGGCATCCGTGGTCGGGCTTGGGTTCGGCATGAACCTGCATCAGGTGATCCAGGCCGGTCGCAGCGGTTTCGTCTACACCATGCTCGGTATCAGCTTTGCGCTTCTGGCAGGCATGGGACTGGGTGCCTTATTCGGAGTGCAGCGCGTGCCGGCGTTTCTCATTTCCACGGGCACGGCGATTTGCGGTGGAAGCGCCATTGCCGCAATCGGGCCGATCACCGAAGCTACCGATGAGGAAATGGCTGTGGCGTTGGGAACCATATTCGTGCTGAACTCTGTGGCGTTATTGATTTTTCCTGCAATCGGCACGGCGCTCAAGATGACGCAACCGCAATTTGGCCTGTGGGCAGCGCTCGCCATTCATGACACCAGTTCGGTAGTGGGTGCAGCAGCGAAATACGGTGCAGTCGCGTTGGCGATTGCGACAACAGTAAAGCTGGCGCGGGCTTTGTGGATCGTTCCACTCTCCGTGGGCACAGCCATAGTGCGCGGCGCGAAGGCGAAGATTCAGTGGCCCTGGTTCATTGGCCTTTTTTGCCTGGCAGCGGTATGCAACACGTATCTGCCGTCGGGCGCATATGTGTATTCGTTAACGGTAAAGCTCGCAAAAGTCGGATTGACGGCAACTTTATTCCTGATCGGCAGCGGTATTTCCGTGGCGACGATCAAACGTGTTGGGCATCGTCCGTTGCTGCAAGGGGTTATTTTGTGGCTGCTGGTGCTTGTGGGATCGTTGTGGTTGATTCGCATTGGATGGATTGTGCTGTGAAGAAGAGAAGCAAGAGATCGAAGAAGCGGATTTCGGAAACATTCCCGATTCAATCTGTTCAAGATCAATTCGTTGAAGATCGATCGTCGAAAACGCGAATGCGCATCGAAGCAGTCATTCGGCGAATCCCCAAAGGAAAAGTTTCTACTTATGGTGCAATCGCGCGAGCGGCGGGATTTCCGCGTGGGGCACGTCTGACGGCGCGGGTTCTAAATCGCGGATACGGTCTGCCTTGGCAACGCGTGCTGGGGGCAGGGGGAGAAATTAAACTGCGCGGCGATTCTGCAATCGAGCAGCGGTTGCGGCTGGAGGCTGAGGGTGTGCGCTTCCGGGGAAGGAAAGTGGACATGAAGCAATGCGAGTTTAAATTCGTACGCGCATCGCCTACGAAAAAGCATTAACGCAGAATCGTGTCGCGTTGCCTACTTCTTGAACTGCTGGTCGATCTCCACCTGATATCCCGTCACCATTTTGTTCGTCTCATTGGCCATGCCGACCACCGCCATCAACTCCTTGAACATCGCATCGGTCATGCCTTTTTTCTGCGCCGATACAGTATGCGAGGCGATGCAGTAGTGGCATTGGTTGGTTACGCTGACAGCCACATAGATTAACTCTTTCGTTAGCGGATCGAGCGCGCCGGGAGCCATGATCTGCTTGATGTCTTCCCATGTCCGCTTCAGCGTTGCCGGATCGTGCGCAATGGCCTTCCAAAAATTATTGATCCAGTCAGTCTTACGCGTAGCCATGATGTCGTCATAAACCGCACGCACTTCAGGGCTGGCGTCTTTATATTCAATGAATCCAAGCGTTGACATGAATTCTCCAAAAATCATTTCACCCCAGAGTCACCCTTCGGCTTTGCTCAGGGCAGGCTCCGATACGGGGAAAAACAAAATCTAACAAAATTTGAGAAAATCAAAAAAAAGGTTTTCTCTGTGACTCTGTGTCTCTATGGTGAATAAGGTTTTATGTCGTGGCTACTTCGGCAATTCACCGCCCAGCAATTTCTCCAATGCCGCCGCAGGGCAGCGAACTCCCACATAAAACTGGCCGAACAATGCGTACACCGCGCTGACGTGGTCAAAGCGCATTTCATAAATTAACTTCTTAAAAACGAGCGGATCGTCGGCAAACAGGTCGACGCCCCACTCCCAATCGTCGAAGCCAATGGAGCCGGTAATAATCTGCTTCACCTCGCCCGCATAGCGGCGGCCGACCAGTCCGTGCTCGCCCATCTGGCGCGCGCGCTCTTCAATGGGCAGCGTGTACCAGTTTTTCTCTTCACCGCGCCGCCGATCCATGGGATAGAAGCAGAGGTAGCGATTCGGCGGGATCTCCGGAAACAGCCGCGGATGCATGGCTTCGCGATGCCGGCCAAGCTTGCATTCAATCTCGGCCTTCCATTGATCGGAGTACAGTTGGATGCCTTGGGCCATGAGTTCTTTGTAGATTTTCAGCGTGGAGTCATATAACCCGAGTTCGATGATCGAAAGATAAGATGAAGTCGGCTCAAGATAGTCGCTCAAACGAAGATTCGCCAGCTTCAACTCCGCCTGATTGAGTTCGGCGAACGATTTACGGAAGTGTACGAACATCAGATCGCCTTTGTGGCCGATCAGCGAGAAAAGCGCCGATTGCCCTTCCTTATTCTGTTCCATTTCGTTCAGCGCTTGAGTGGCTTCCTGGGCAATCGAGGAACGCTCATTCTCTTGCAGGCCGCGCCAGGCTGTCCTGCGGAAACGCATCATCTGATGCAAAACACTGTATCCCTCAGTGGTTAGCGGAACTTCGGGGACCTGAGCGGAAGCGGCTTGCGGGTGGATGGGAGCCGTAGTTGTCATCGGATTCTCTGTCGAATATGTCGTCTGTTTGCCACGTCCATTGTACGCAAGAAGGCTTGGCAGCGGCGAGTTGGCCGAAGCCCTTCGCGCACGAATTCCAAGAACGGCAAAAACATGCTGAAAGATCATCCTGCCTGGGCTAGAATGGCGTCCGCCGCGATTTTCCGGCGATCTCAGGGCGAGGATTCCATGGGCAATCGGCGCCGTATTCTACAAAGCTCGATCATTATGGCTGCTGTAGTTTTGCTTTTCGCGCCGCTATGTAGAGTGCAAGCGCAAGTGGCCGGAACATCTGCTTCCGATGCGCGATTGCAAAAAGCGTATCGCTTCCAAAAAAGCGGCTGGACGTACGTTCACCTCGAAGGCTCTCCCTCAGAAATCGGCTATCAGCACGGCTATCTGCTGGCTCCGGAGATTAACGATGCACTCGAAGCCATCAAACTATTCGACACGCACGAAACCCAGCGCAATTGGGAATTCTTTCGCAAGACGGCGCGCGAGATACTTTGGCCGCACATCGATGAGGAATATCGGCAGGAGTTACAGGGTATTGCTGATGGTGTAAAGGCGCATGGCGTCGATTTGGATGTGTACGATATCGTTGCGCTCAATGCATTCGAGGAAGTCCCGGATTATTACGTCCCCTGGCTGAATAAACACGAAAAGCAAGCCCGTTCGCCGAAGCTGAAGGCCCCGGGAAATTGCAGCGCGTTCATTGCCACCGGTAATTACACCAAGGATCATCAGATTGTAATCGCGCACAACAACTGGACGAGCTATCTCGCGGGCGAACGCTGGGTGGTCGTCTTCGACATTTTGCCGCAGCACGGCCAGCGCATTCTGATGGATGGCTTTCCCGGCGTAATCACAAGCGACGATGATTTTGGCGTGAACGCCGCCGGAATCATGATTACCGAAACCACCATCACGCAATTTGAAGGCTGGGATCCAAAGGGCAAGCCGGAGTTCATGCGCTCCCGCAAGGCGCTGCAATATGCCGAAAGCATCGACGATTATGTACGCATCATCAAAGAAGGGAACAATGGCGGGTACGCCAATGACTGGTTGATCGGCGACCGCAAGACCGGCGAGATTGCGTACCTCGAACTTGGCCTGAAAAATACGCCGATATGGCGCACCAAAGATGGATATTTTGTGAGTTCAAATTTTCCGCGTGACCCTAAGCTGATTCGCGAAGAGACAGACAACTTCGATCCCAACAATATGTCTTCGTCGATGAATGCGCGGCATGCTCGCGCGGATGAGCTGGTGCAGCACGCTAAAGGAACAATTGACGTGGAGATGGCGGAAGATTTTCTCTCGGACCACTTTGATAGTTTCGAAAAGAAGCAGCAACCGGACGAGCGCTCACTTTGCGGCCACGTAGATGCTTCATCCCGCGGGGTACAACAGTGGGGATGGGAAGCGTACAACCCCGGCGGAGCGGTGCAGGGGAAAGCCACCGACAGCAAGATGGCCGCGAATATGAGCTTTGTGGCGCGCGCCGGCCATCCTTGTGGTGCGGATTTTGTGGCGGCTGATTTCCTGCAACAGCATCCGGAATACGCATGGCAGAAGCCGCTGCTGCACGACATGAAAGCAGGGCCGTGGACGAAATTTCAAGCGGGGCAAACGAAATGAAAGAAACACCGGAGCAATATACGCAGCGAATCGTTGGCCACGCGGAAGGAAAACAGCCGTTGGCCGTGCAAGCCGCTACCGCGAAAAAACTTGAGCGGCTAATCAAAGGCGTACCTCTAGCCAAGCTGCGCAAGAGGCCGGCTCCCGATAAGTGGTCGGTCAGCGAGATATTGGCGCATCTTAGCGAGGGTGAGATTGTTGGCGGTTTTCGCATGAGGCTGATTCTGGGCGCACCTGGCACGGCCATTGCGGCTTTCGATCAGGATGCGTGGGTGAAGAGCGGACATTATGAGAAACGCGATCCGCGAAAATCGCTTGAACTGTTTCGTAGCGTGCGCGAGGCCAACCTCGCGCTGCTGAAATCTCTAACCCCGGAACAATGGAAACATTACGGACTGCATGCCGAACGTGGGCGGGAGACGATCGAGCATATTGTTCGCATGTTTTCCGGGCACGACCTAAATCACTTACAGCAAATTGAACGGATATTAGCTCGAAAATAAACTCATTTTCGTCGTAGCGAGTTAGAGTTAGGGTTGGCAAAGCGACTCGATATAACTTCGAATAATATTCAGAGGTTAGGAATAACTCGCAAAATCAGACTGCGTAAGTCTGCGGTACCCCAACCAAACGCTGCTATTAGTCAAATTGGTATCGCGGAACTTCCTCGCGTAATTGTCCCGTCTGTGTTAAATGACCCATGCTAATCTTTCGGAATGTAGAAAGGGGAGAACTATGAAACGCTTCTTGAGCTTGGGTTTGATAGTCTTCGCCACGAGTTGTAACTCTTCGAACAATACTAAAATCACGTTACCAATACTTGCTGGGACATCTTTGCTCGGAGCATGGTCCATAACGGCAACGGCAACCTCAACCGGAAATGTTGGTTCCCAGTGTACGAATGGAACTTGTGGGCCAGGCACTTACCAAGTAACGTTTGTTTCAAGCCCCTGTAGCGTAGCTACCCCAGTTGGTACATTTTCGGTGCAAGGTCCCGTTTGCTTCATTGCTAACAATAACAGTGGGCAAGGTTCTATCTCCGGAACAGGGCTATCGACCTCCGTAAGTAATACAGGGCAAGGAATTCTGATAGGTGTGCCCTCTAATCCGGTACCCTTTGGTTCTACATTGACCCTGATTTTTGTCGCAGCCAATGCATCCGGCTTCGTTGAGTTTACGGGCAGCGGTACAGTTGGCAATAACACGATAACGGGAACCGGGTCTTGCAGCACGGTTACACCCGTTTGTCAGGGCGTGACAGGTACATTCTCAGGAACTCTGCAATAATCGGTCACGACGCTTTGAAGGCGGAGCCAAAAAACAGGACGGCCCATCGTTGCGAACGCGGGTTGCCGTGATCAATAGGTAGAAATGCGCGGGATCGTAAGGGACGAATCCGGCCCATCGACAGGACTTTCAAGAAGAACAAAAGGGAAAAAGCGCTATTTTGCCGACAAAAAAGTATGGCGGAGAGGGTGGGATTTGAACCCACGATACCCGTTAAGGTATGTCCGCTTTCGAGGCGGATCGTTTCAACCACTCACGCACCTCTCCGCGTAAAAAACATCAATTTTTTAGCGACGGCTTCTAAAAAACTCCTGCAAAACCCCTGCGCAGCGTCCGGCCAGCACGCCACTGCAAACATCAATCCGATGGTTGAGTTGTGGGTGATCCAGCAACTGCATCACCGACCGCACGGCGCCGGCTTTCGCGTCGTCTGCGCCATAAATCATGCGCTTGATGCGCGCATGCACCATCGCTCCGGCGCACATAGCGCACGGCTCAATTGTAACAAACAGGTCGCAGTCCGCCAGACGATGGTTACCGAGGGTTGATCCAGCTTCGCGCAGCGCGACAATTTCGGCGTGAGCCGTAGGATCGTGCTCGCCGATATTACGGTTCCATCCGCGCCCGACAATTCGTTGCCCCAGTACGACCACGGCTCCAACCGGAACTTCGCCAGCTTCGAGGGCGCGCTGCGCGGAACGCAGAGCTTCCTCCATCCAGAGTTCGTCGTTGGCTGTGGTCACCGGAAAGTCTCAGGTTGCAGGGTAACACCGACGATCAGATAAGGCTTAGCACGGTGCGAACCACGTCGGGTACGAGCGCCCGGAGGATGGCGGGCACGACAATCATCACCACTGGATAAGCCATTACGATGAGCGGAATCGCCAGCGTCATTCGGGCTTTCGGAGAGAGTTTTGCCAGATAGTCTTGCATGACAGCCTCGTATTATTGGGTACGCGAGCACGGCAATAAAAGTTCCGTAGGCGGACGGCCATCGCCAACTGGCAACCGCAACCCTCTAGTGGTATGCTTACCCGGTCATGGCGATGCCGAACCTGCTGCGCAAGATTTTTCTGGTCGACCTTCTTCAGGGATTGAAGGTGACATTCCTCTATCAGGATCCCAAGGAAATCTATACCGAGCAATATCCGTTGGAGCGGCCGCAGGTGGCTGAGCGCTTTCGTGGCGCGCCGCGGCTCAATGTTAATCCTGATACGGACGAGACCATGTGCATTGCCTGCGACCTGTGCGCGCTGGCTTGCCCGGAGAATCTTATCGTGGTTTCGAGCGCGCGCAACGAGCACACCCGCCGCAAAGAGCTTACCAATTTCACGTACGACTTGAGCCGGTGCATGTTCTGCGGTCTCTGCGAAGATGCTTGCCCTGTGGACGCGCTCGAACTCACGCAGGATTTCGAACTCGCCAGTTATACGCGCGAAGGCTGGATCTGGGACCGGAAGACGCTGGAACAAGGTCCAGAGCCCACGCAATACCGGAAGTAATTTTTTCTGCTGCTAATCTCTCCCATTTTTCAGGGAGCACTCGGAGATATCGCGCGCTAACAGCGCCAAGCCATGGGAATTTTCGACGCCTTTCGCAAAGAAGAAGTCACGGGAACCAAAGTTCTGGTGGGCCAGCTCTCGACGAAATTTGATGAGCATCTGAAATCTGACCTGCGGGTTTACAAGCGGTTTTATCCCGCAGCCTCGAGCGCAACGTTCACCACGGTCGCCGAGTTGCGCGGCGCGGTCGGTCACAACTATGACGTACTGCATCTTTTTTGTGACATCGGCCGTGATGGCGCGATTGTCGATGCCTCCGGTGATCGCTTGACCGGCACGGAATTGCTGAAATCGGCCGCGGATTCAGGCGTGAAATTGTTATGGATCGGCAGCGATAACGCGCAGGAATCTTACGATGCCGGGTTCAAACCCAAAGGCCTCAAGATGAATGTAGTGCTTACGCTGCGCCGCCTGGGGCCAAACACGTCATTCTTCCTCGACAACCTGCTCGGCAAAATGCAGGCCGGCGATACTTTCGCAAAAGCGTGGGATGTGGCTTCTCATCCCGAGGGCAACTCCGTGCAGCCCGATGTGCCGCATACCATCTCGTCGATTGGAAGAGGATCAGTAGTCTTGAAGTAATGGTTGAGCGGTAAAAACAGATCCCTCGTCCATTCACAAATCTACAGTTGTTGCTTACAGCCCTGCTACGGCATCACTCGCCAGGGCCTAAGGCCTTCGCCGGATATTTGTTCTCTCCTCATTGGCGCAGACTCGATCTGTAGATTCCTTCTCGTAGCACTCCGCCGGCACTCGAAGGGATCGGAGAAAAATCCCAGGCTGGAGGCTTTAAATTATGTTAGTAAAAAAACTTACTTTGATTTCCATATTGCTGCTTTGCGCGACTTGGGTTGTAGCGCAACACGCGCCAGCCGGAGGAACAGCGCCAGCAGGTGGCAGCGCGACGCCGGGTCAAACATCGCCCAGCACGCCGCCCACGGGAAGCACGGGACAACCACCTACAAGCAATACCACTCCGCCCCCGACGGGTGCACAGCCACCCTCGAACGCACCGGGTTCCAATCCAACGAATCCCAACACGCCGAACAATACAACGCAGCCGCCGGCCACAAATCCGAACAACCCAAACCCCGGCACGACGCCTGACGGAACTCCAACGACGCCGGGAACTACGAATCCGAACACGGCACCGAATGGCGGATCTACTAATCCGGGAACTTCAAATCCGGGATCAAACCCCGGCACATCGAATCCAGGTTCGAATCCGGGCACGTCGAACCCCGGTGGCTCGACTTCGCCTTCTGGTCCAGGACGCTAAAAGTCCTAGACAGTTTTTCTAATCCCCTCAGTTACGGGTCTTGTTTTTTAAGGCCCGTATTTTTTGTTCACTAAGTGACGGCCGCTGGTGTGGAAACGAGAGCGCACGCACTGTCACCGCCCCGCTAACATCCGACAAAATCGTATACCACCATTACAGCGGCTATAACTTCCGAGTACCGAACGCATGAATTGGAGATCACGGTGACGAGGGAAGTGAGGATTGCTATATACACAGCTTGAACTGGAATCGACCCGCCGTGAGGAGTGCTACGCGGTCGTCCGAGATCAGGGTGGGTAAATTAACTGCGAGTCCGGATTGGAGCCGGACTCGCGTTCACAAAAGAGCTTCAGCAAAAATCCTAGCGTCTGCCGACTGCGTGGCCGCGGCCATCACGCACTTCGTTACTTTTGAAGTGGGAAATTTTGTCAAGCCGTCTTCCCGGCTCGGGCCTGTCACCATGGGCTGGATGCGGGCCGTTATAGCCGTGCTCAGGATGGAATCGGTTATTTACGTGGCCGTGGAAGCCCTCAGGACCATGAAACCATGGGCCTGCGCCGATGAAAACTCCGCCGGTAAACCACTCGGCACCGTAATAGCCGTAGGGTGCGCAGTCGTAAGGTGCGACATCATAGTAGCCGTACGGACATTCGGGCGCGACTCCGATGTTGACGGATACTTGAGCTTGAGATTGTGGAGTGCCTGCGGCAAAACCGAGTGCGATGACAGCAGCTAACAAAGACAGCTTAAGTCCATTCATTGATTGTCCTCACTGTGCGGATTTGTTTTCAATATCTGTGGACATTATTGGATTGAACAAAATTGAAGCAGCTTCAATACGATTCCACATTGCAGCCAGGGGTTGACTGGATAAACGCATATTCGCCAAAACAAGCGATTAGCGGAACTAACTGGACGGTTGTTGCTGTGTCATGCAGTGCATTGTGCCGAGTCCCCAGACGAGATCGCCAGAGTAAATAGGAACGATTTCGCGTGTCGGGAAAAGTTCTGAAAGCGTGTTCAGCGCGATGCGATCATTGGGATCGTTGAATACAGGCACGAGCACTACACCATTCGCGATATAGAAGTTGGCGTAACTGGCGGGAAGACGACGGCTTTCGAAGATGACCGGAGCCGGCATCGGAATTTCAACGATGTTCAACGGCTTGCCATTCTGATCGTGTGCGGCTTTCAGCCGGCGAAGGTTCTCGCGCAGCGGCTTATGATTCACGTCTTTCGGATCGTTTTCGACCACGGTGACAACCGTATCAGCGGCGATGAAACGCGTAAGGTCGTCGACGTGGCCGTGGGTATCATCTCCGGCGATGCCGTTGCCGAGCCAGATTACATTCGGCGCGCCGAGGTAGTCGGCAAAAATCTTCTCGTAATCTTTGCGGGACATGCCGGGGTTGCGTTGCTGCACTTTGCTTAGCAGGCATTCTTCCGTGGTGAGAATGGTACCCCGCCCGTTGACGTCGATCGATCCGCCTTCGAGGACGACGCGCTTGTTGCTGTGCGCAGGTCGAATTTCTTCGGATTTCGCTACGCCGCACATCAGTCCGCCGATTTTGTCGTCGAATCTCCAGTTGGAATATTTGGCCCAGGCGTTAAAGCGGAAGTTGATGGCACGGAGGTATGAGGTTCGTGGAGTCTTTTCGACAAGAGTATCCTCGGCCCCTTTTGCGAAAATGCATCCTGAGTCACGCATCCAAACTCGATTCGTAGGCCAGCGATGAAACCGAATGTTGGAAGTGGGCGCATTCGCGCGATCGAGAATCTTCCGCACCGCGCGCTCCGCCGCGACGTCATTCACGATCAGCTCAACACGTTCATGCCGCGCCAGATTGCGAACAATCTCGGCATAGACCCACGGAATCGGCTCAAACTTGCCCGGCCAATCGCCGCGATAGTGCGGCCAAGCCAGCCACGTGGCGGCATGCGGCTCCCATTCGGCGGGCATGTGGGAGCGGAGGGTAGGCTTGAAATCACTTAAAGTATTACTTGAATGAATGGATCGCATGGATGCAGTTGAAAAGAGGCGATTACACTTGTTAACCCGATTTTACCGTCCATCCAGCAGACGACTCGAAATCGGCGCGTAGGCGTCGATTCTGCGGTCGCGCAGAAAAGGCCAGTTCCGCCGTATATCTTCCAGCGCTTTCATGTCCACATCGCCAATCAAAATTTCTTCACGGTCGTGCGAGCCTTCGGCGATCACGCGCCCAAACGGATCGCAGAAGAACGACCCGCCCCAGAACTCCAGTCCTGCGCCGGGCGTAGACTTCCCACGCACATTGCCGGTCTCGAAGCCAACCCGGTTTACCACCGCAACATAAACACCGTTGGCGATGGCGTGAGCGCGCTGCATGGTGCGCCAGGCATCGTGCTGCGCTACGCCGAACTCAGCTTTCTCGGATGGATGCCAGCCGATCGCTGTGGGATAAAAAAGTACTGATGCGCCTTGCAGCGCCGTAAGCCGCGCGCCCTCGGGAAACCACTGATCCCAGCACACCAGCGTTCCCACGCGGCCCACACTCGTATCGAGAGCGCGAAATCCCAAATCGCCGGGCGTGAAGTAAAATTTTTCATAGTAGAGCGGATCGTCGGGGATGTGCATCTTGCGGTAAAGCCCGCTGAGCGATCCATTGGAATCGAAAATTGCAGCGGTATTGTGATAGATACCGGGCGCGCGCTTTTCAAATAACGACGCAATCAGCACCACCCCATGCTGCCGGGCGGCATCGGCGAGCTTTTCGCTGGTAGGGCCGGGAATTGGCTCGGCAAGGTCGAATAGCGCGTGGTCTTCGCGCTGGCAAAAATATTGCGTCTGAAAAAGCTCCGGCAGGCAGACTACTTTGGCGCCGCGTCCTGCGGCCTCGGCCACGCGGTCGAGTGCTTTCAGTAAATTTTGTTCCGGCTCAGGCCCGCACGACATCTGCACCAGAGCCACGCGAAATTTGTCCGGGGGCAAAGCTTGCTACCTCTGAGACAAATATAGCATTCGGCGCGGAGCTTTCAGCTTTCAGCCATCGGCAAGATCCAGATCAATGTCGAGCGGAACGTTTGCCCGTTGCGGCGTGGCATCCTTTAACATTCTTCCTGTAAAGTAATCAGTCGGGATATTTGGACTTGAGCTTGGAGGCATCGTCTTGAAACAGGGTAATCATAGCGGGCATTCTGGAGGGAAAACTCACGGGAACGCGGTACCCGGCGGTGATGGTAAGGACCGTCATCTGCACAATCCGGTCGAGGATCGCCTGATTCCGCTGGAGCCGCTCGATCTGACCAAGGTGAAGTCGATCGATGACCTGGTGCGGGCGATGTCGAAGACTGCTTTTACCGGGCGTCAGCTTGGCGAGGCCGCCGACGTGCTTGAAGCAATGGCGCGTGACGAAGAATGTTTCGTCGTCATGACCCTCTCGGGTGCGATGACCGTAGCCAAGCAAGGGCTCATCGTGACCGATTTGATTGACCGAGGCATTGTGAATGCCGTGGTTTCCACCGGAGCGTTGATGGCTCACGGTCTGGTCGAGGCTACCGGCCGCGCGCACTTCCGCTACAATCCCGACGTTTCCGACGTAGAGCTTTACGAGCAGGGTTACAACCGCGTGTACGACACGCTGGAGCCTGAACAGAACCTCGATGACGTGGAAGAAGTCATGTCGGCGGTGCTCGAAGGCTGGGACCATAACGAGGTGATGTGCTCCTACAAGCTGAATCACGCCATCGGGGCTTACCTGGCAAAGCATTCCGGTGAGCAGCGGGGAATTTTGAAGGCGGCGCACCAGATGGGCGTCCCGGTATTCGTGCCCGCGTTCAGCGATTCAGAACTGGGTTTGGACACGGCGCTCAACAACCGCCTGCGCGAATCGACTGGGCGGCACAAGATCCGCTTCGACCCATTTGAAGACTTGGAGCACTTTGCCGCCACGCTGCTACGGCAGAAAAAGCTGGGCATTATCACCATTGGCGGCGGCGTGCCGCGCAACTGGTCGCAGCAGTTCGGTCCATTCTGCGAGTTGCGGCACCGGCGGCTGGGCGAGAATGTTCCGCTAAAGCGCTATCACTACGGCCTGCGTATTTGCCCCGAGCCGGTCTACTGGGGCGGACTGTCGGGAAGTCCCTACAGTGAGGCCATTTCCTGGGGCAAGTTCGTGCCTCCGGCGGAGGGCGGCAGGTTTGGGGAAGTATTTGTAGATGCGACGGTCGGCTTGCCTTTGATTGTCGCAGCAGTGTTTGAGCGGCTGGATAAGAAGGGAAGCAGGGCAGGCAAAACGAAAACTGTTACGGCTCGAAAGTGAGCTCTGGGCGGGCCTCAGCGAGAGAGAACGGCTAGGCGCCTGCCTCCGACGCCGAAGGATCGTTAGAGGCAAGCAGATTTGATTCCTCTGATCCGTGTATCTCTACCTTCGTCTTACGGTAGAGCGGCGCAAGAATATTGTTTGCCAGAACTTGAGATTCCGCTTCCACCCAGTCTTGCAGGGCCAGGCCTTCGGCCTGTCCGCGCTGGTCGTACAGATGCTGCGCGTGCAGCCGGATCTTCCTCTCCAGCGCCTCAGTCATAAGCGCTTGCTGTTTTTTCCTACGGGTATCGCTGTCCACAACTACTCCTTGGGTCTAAATGGGTGTTTTTACAGATCGTTTTCTACAGTTCTATGATAAGGGAGGGCTGTTAACGGAAGGTTACATTTGGGAGGGCTGACGGTTACTAAAGTATAAGTATATCACGAGGGAGACGCGAGGTGTTCTGCCCTAGGGAATTTCCTATAAATACCTTGTTTTCAATAACAAAAAGCTTTTCTTGATCTAAGCTCGTGACACATGCGACCCCATCGACCGGCACGCATAATTTGCAAAGCGATTCTTCGTTTCGCTCAGAATGACAAAAACACTGAGTTACAAAACCCCGCCTATCACAGCTAGTCGAAAATCAACACCGCCGAGGCAATCACGGTAGTCCACAACCCGCGCTTATCACCTACAGCTGACTGCGTAACGTTCGCCGTGCGGACGATCTTGTTCGAGAGCCGGTAGATCTGCTTTTTCTCGTCCCAGGAGCGGTCGGGATCGAATTCCACATTGAGCGTGGTGGCCAGCATTTCGGCGGCGAGTTCCTCGGCGTATTCGCCGGCTGCGTCTTCGGTCTCACCGAAGGAGTGGTGTTCACTAAGGTACCCGTAAGTATTCTTGTCGGCAGGAATCGCCACACCGATCGACGAAGCCAGCAGGCGGTGAGCTTCGTGGGTGGAATTTTCAGCGACCACGGCAAAGACGACCTCGCCCGGACTGAGATATTTCACGCCCTCTTTGCGGGCCAGCATTTTGCAGTTTGGCGGAAAGATGGAGGAGACACGAACCAGGTTTTGCGCGGCGATGCCCGCGTCACGCAGAGCCAATTCGAATGATGTTAAACGCTCGCGGTGTTTTCCCACTCCCTTGGTGAAAAACATCCGCTTGGGAACCATGTCTTTGCCCAACGCTTACCCTCCCGCAATGCAAATTGATGATATTGAGAATGCACAATTTAACACAATGGTTTGTAAAGAAAGTATGAATTTCCTCGAAGAGCGAAAAAAAACGGGAAAGCCGCTGGCGCGGATTCCCGTTTTTCATTGCCCGGTCCTTGTTTGGGGGAGGGCGCCGGGCAAAACGGAACTCAATGTATCACAAGAACAGTCCACTTGTGCAAGAGAATCGTAGCTGTTCGGTTTTTAGAACAAGCGTGACTCAAAATCACTTTGCCGTAACCGAACTGACCTCAATCGTGTCGCCATCCAGGGTGCCGGTGACCGTAGCCGTCTTGCCGGCCTGTTTATCCAGCGTGCCGAGCGCGGCTTTGTCAGTAGTGTCCAGCGTATAGATTTTCTCGCCAACGATTAGCGCGAATTTGGAGCCATGGGCTACGCAGGCGCGTGTACACTCCGCTGCCGGTTCGTCCTCCATGTGCTTTCTGCCGCACATGGCATCGCCCACCTCCCCGGTAAAGGTTTGTTTGCTGCCAGCCGCCCAAGCATAGAGGTTGAGAAATACGATCATGGAAAAGATGGCCGCCGAAGTCGCCGCAAACCACCAGGATTTTCGATTCATGAAGAGTTCTCCTTAAGGGCGAGCCAACAATAAAGGAATCAATATCTCAAACCAGTTTATCGCTAATAACGGTTGTCAAGGATGCAGTTCACCGCGGCGCCTTCGCCGTATATTGCAGATCTACGTCGACCGTTTTCTCCCGCGCTATCGCAGTCACATGGCTCGAGACCTCCCAATCCATAGTCGGAGGCAACAGCTTTCTGGCTTGCGGCAGGAATTCTTTGAGGTAATTCGCATCGTAAATATCCCCAGGGCGAAGCTTCCAAATAGCACGCAGGCGCGCGGTGAGGTTATTGTCGATGCCGCGAAATTCCAGCTCACCCATACGGTAGACCGCTCCCTCATTAACGGCTAGCTGATAAGAGACCGTGTCTGCCGCGTCGTTATATTCGGCATTGGCTTTGATGGTAGCGGTGACGTATCCGCGGGAACCGTAAAGTTGTTGCACCGCTCGCAGATCATTCTCCAGTTGAACCGTATTGGCAGGCTGACCCGCTTTGGCATGGATCTGAGGCTGGAGTTGTTCCGAGGGCATGTTTGCATTGCCGGTCCAATTCCATCTTTCGAGCTTGTATTGCTCTCCCGGGGTCACGGCCAGCGTAACGTCCACAAACGTTATTTCGCTTTTATCGTCGATGGCATCCGGCGAGGTTGCTTTGACCACCTTTGGCTGAGGCGGCGCGCAAGCCGCCCTGAGATAGCCGCGCTCGTGGTAGACAGGAAGCACCGTACGCTCGACAAAATCGTGCAAAAGGGCGCGGTAGTAATCGCGATTGGCTAGCTTGTCCGCCGCAGCCTGGATCTCCTTTAATTCGCTGCCGCTGGCGCCGGGAAAATCCAGGTGGTGAATCCGGATTACGATATTCGCAACCGTGTAGTTGAAGGCGTTTAGCTTGCCGCTTGCGTCGTTGCCGCGCAGGTATTCAACGTGGCCAGGAACGTTGTTTTCCACCAGCAGAGCCTGGAGCACATCGGAAACCTGATCGGGCAGGCGGCCCGAAGTAGGCAATTCTCCGTCAAAAAGCGGAACCCGCTCGCGCACTTTCTCCAGCAGTTCATGATCGGGAAACCAGACGAAATCGGAAAAGTGGGCCGGAACAAACTTATCGGCATCAGTGACCTGAAAAGCCAGTTTGGTGCCGGCGGACGAGTAAGTGAAAGTATAGGAAATGTCGCCAAATGCTCCGCTTTCGCCCAATTGCCGTGCGGCTTTGCGAAAATCCTCATCGCTGACGGTTGCCCCCACCGGCAGGCCGCAGGCGGTGGCAATATCTTTTTGCGAAAACCGCTTGCTGCCGGACACCTTCACGTCAATCAGCTTACGGTCGGCAGGTGGAATGGAACTGACCGAGGGTTGGGTTTGGGAAGAAGAGAATGGACAGAGCAGGCACAAAAATACGATGAGAAAATGTACGCGCACAAGCAAGAGTTCGGGTTTCGTCTGCCGGGCTGAATGCATTGCTGCCTTATGTTACGGCAGTTGCCAGCGCTCAGCCAGCGCGGGAGGGAACATTCTTTTCGAGGTCTGAGTAACCCTACTAGACGATGATCGATTGTTTCTGGTGCAAGGATATCGGAGCGCAGAGGAAGTCTATCGAGCATCGCTGAGAGAGCACTAAGCACCAAGCTAGCATCTTTCATCCCGCCTTACGGCTTCAACTGTTTCTCAATCGCAGAAACCACTTCTTTCGAATCGGGCGTCACCGCCGATTCAAAGCGCTGAATGACGTTTCCGTTGCGGTCGACCAGAAACTTGGTGAAATTCCATTTGATATCGCCGCGCAGAGCAGGGGCTGTGTCCTTGGTCAAATAGGCATAGAGCGGCGCTTGATCGGCACCCTTTACCGAGATTTTGGCGTACATGGGAAAGGTCACGCTGTATTTGCGAGTGCAGAAGGTTTTGATTTCCTCGTTCGTTCCCGGCTCTTGCGCTCCAAAATTATTGGCAGGGAAGCCAAGGATCACAAATCCCTGATCCTTATATTTTTCGTATGTCGATTCCAAAGCGCTGTATTGCGGCGTGTAACCACATTGGCTGGCCACATTGACCACGAGGATCACTTTACCCTTATAGTCGGCCAGCGGAGCTGGTTTGCCATCGATGGAGTTAAGCGTGAAGCCATAGAATCCCGGCGATGCGAGTAAAGATCCAGCCATGATCAGCAAAGCTCCGAACATGAGATAGGCACGAACGCGAAACAGCAAGCGAAGATAAGACGAGGGCATCGAGTGCTCCAGATTGTCTTTGATTTGCGGAAATCCTGCCTTGAGAATAGCGGTCGGCAGAAAGGGGCGCAATGGGGCAATTGTAAAATCTTGACTCCGGGACACAACGCGAGCCAAGAAAAGTTCTAGTTTCTCAGCAGTTGGGAATGCGGAACAGGGTGCTCGAACCGCCAGCTATTGGCTGAGCGCTGCTGCTTTGCCGTTGGTCTTGACTACTCTCTCGATCAGTTTGAACCTGACCGATTCGAGCGGTTTGCAAGATTCGTCGGTATTGGCGGCGTCCGTTAAGCCTTCTTCGATGGCACTCAGCGCTTGCCCCGAACGCCCCAAAACGATAAGCAGATATTTTTGGGCAATGGGACGGTCCGCCGGATGAATCAGCTCCCACCAGCGACGGATCGACTCCTGTACCTCAATTTCCGACTTTTCGCCAACGACAAGGGTGTCGATGAGCCGGTATACCTTGCTCTTGATCGCCTGATAAGAAACCGACACTTCCTGTGGCATCGTGGCTCCAGGTTCGTAGTATGAAATGATTAGCAATCCTCTATCCAAACCGTAGGTGGTTGACAGCGCAAGTCCTTGCAATCGTCTTTCATATTTAGCAATTCTATGAATGGTATAAATCGAAAACCGGAATATGAATTCTGGGAGCAAAATTCCACAGCCTAGCCTGAACGTACAACAGACTAACCCGAACGTACACCGCATTCCTGAAAATCAGGCTTAATCGAGATCAGACAAGTCCCCCGGCTTTTGCTGTGACAGGTTACAATGTCCCGCCCCCTGAGCACGTTGGCGCGTTTTCCAGAAAGCGGGAGGCGGTAACGTACACGGGGACAAGCTGGCTTTTGATAGAGCTGTATTCACCGGAGGCGGGATGAAAACATCGCTGTGGATTCTTGTATTTCCTCTATTTACCCTCACATTATGCGGAGCGCAGAGCGCGCCGCCTGCTGGCAACTCGCAAAGTTCAGGAACGCAAAGTTCGACAGTCTCGATCTCACAATCCGAAGATCGAATGTTTTTCCCCAAAGACATGTTCTGGGGGTGGGCGCAATTCGATCTGGCGCCTCCGCACAACGAAATCGACCCTAATATCTGCGCCGGCAATGCCGGCCAGTACGGCGGAGTTAACGCTCCGTGCAGCATGTTCGCGCGCTATATGCTCTCCGGAATGCTTGAGGTTCGGCCTTTTGGCCGGGGTGAGTTGAGGCGCTTCATGGTATTTGGCGCGCCTTCTTTCCTGTTTGGAAAAACTATCCCGCAGACGCTGTACACCTGGTCGCCGGATGCTATTGGCGTTGAGCATTCCTGGGGCGCTGGCATCTACATTGGCAAGGGATTCGAGTTTCGGGTGACCCAGCATTTCCTGTTCGATCGCCTGGGCGCGCGTGATACCAACCTGGGTGTTGCCGATCTTGGTAACAACGGCCCATGGGGCCGTTACATGACCGTGGGCGTACGCAAGTCCTTCGGCACACGAAGGTGGTGAAAGTCAATCTCAGCGTCCCCCGCGAAATTTCTCCGCATTTCTCTGCGATGGAGCTTTGCGAGGCGGGGTGCAAATTCGATAAGCGCGGAGCACGCTGCGAACTGCCGCAGAGGCTTACTTTGATTTCTTGGGCGGCCAGTTTACTTTCAGAATGAATAAGTGCTGCCTGAAACCGGATGATTCTTTATAATGAACAGTTTTCTATAAAAGCGGCATACTCATAGGGAGGCTCTTTGATGGCGGGCTCTTATAACGGAGTTTCTGTACCCTCCGATGGAAAAAAGATCGGTTACGCGAACGGCAAATACGATGTGCCGGACAATCCCATCGTTCCATTCATCGAAGGCGACGGCACCGGGCGCGATATTTGGAAGGCATCGTTGCGCGTCTTCGATGCGGCTGTTGAAAAAGCATACAAGGGCAAACGCCGTGTCGCCTGGTACGAGGTCTTCGCCGGAGAAAAAGCCAAGGCGAAGTTCGACAACTGGCTGCCGGATGACACCGTGGAAGCCGTCCGCGAATTCCGCGTTGCCATTAAAGGTCCTCTGACCACACCCGTAGGCGGCGGCATTCGTTCGCTCAACGTCGCACTGCGCCAGATTCTCGATCTCTACTCCTGCGTGCGTCCGGTGAAGTACTACAAAGGCGTGCCGTCTCCTGTGAAGCATCCCGAGCGCATGGACGTGGTTATCTTCCGCGAAAACACGGAAGACGTTTACATCGGCATCGAGTGGGAGCAGGGAACTGCCGAGTGCGCGAAACTGATCGAATTTATCAACAAAGACATGCTGAAGGGTGGCAAGAAACAGATTCGCCTCGACTCCGGCGTCGGTATCAAGCCAATTTCAATCACCGGAACCAAGCGCCTGGTGCGCATGGCAATTCAGCACGCGCTTGAATCCGGACGCAAAGTCGTCACCCTCGTGCACAAAGGCAATATTCAGAAATTCACCGAAGGCGCATTTCGCAAGTGGGGATACGAACTGGCCACCGAAGAGTTCCGCGACAAAGTAGTCACCGAGCGCGAAAGCTGGATCATCGACAACAAAGATAAAAATCCAAACATTACAGTCGCTCAGAATGCCGAATCGGTTGAGCCCGGCATGGAATTTGCACCGCCAGCGTTTCGCCAATCGGTGGAAGCAGAAGTGAAAGACGTGTTGGACAAGATTTATGCCAGCCACGGCAACGGCCAATGGAAGAAAAAAATCATGATTAACGACCGGATTGCCGATTCTATCTTTCAGCAGATCGTTACACGCCCCGAAGAATACTCCGTGCTAGCTACACCAAATCTAAACGGCGACTACATCTCCGACGCGGCCGCCGCGCAAGTCGGTGGGCTAGGCATTGCGCCAGGAGCGAATATCGGCGATGGCTATGCCATCTTCGAAGCCACGCACGGCACCGCGCCTAAATATGCCGATAAAGATGTAATCAATCCCGGCTCGGTCATTTTGTCCGGCGTCATGATGTTTCGGCACATCGGCTGGGGTGAAGCCGCCGACCTGATTGAAGGCGGTATGGAGCGCACCATCCAGCAGAAAAAAGTCACGTACGATTTTGAACGCCTGATGGAAGGCGCCACCAAAGTGAAAACCAGCGAATTCGCCGATCACATTATCGAGAACATGGACGCGGCCGTGCTGAGCGCTGTGTAAAACGATTGAGTAATTGGGAAATTTAGTAATTGAGTAATTTGGTAATTTTTCAATCTAGCGGATAATCCATGTCAGTTTATTTCGAAATTCAGGCCGACGATCCGCGCAGGGCAATCAAATTCTATTCCGAAGCTTTGGGGTGGAGATTTTCCGAGGTGAAAGGCCATCCGGTCGCTTACTGGACCATCGAGACCGGGACACCGCCCGGCGGTGGACTTCTACAGCGCCCTGCGAAAGCTTCTCCTGCGGGAAGTGGAACGAATGCGTTTGTTTGCTCCTTCGAAGTGAGTGACTTTGACGTGATCGCCGATACGATCTTAAAGTTGGGCGGAATCGTCGCCCTCGCGAAATTCGAAGTGCCAGGCAAATGCTGGCAGGGCTACTTTATCGATACAGAAGGAAACACCTTCGGCATTTTTCAAGTGATTTAAGTGGATTGAGTAAGCAATTGAGTAATTGGGAAATTTAGTAATTGAGTAATTTAAGAAACTCCCGATTATCAAACTGCCGAACGGTTTTCAATTTCTCAATTACCAAATTTCCCAATTACTCAATTTTTGAAAGGACTTATTCATGCGCAAAAAAGTAACGATAGTTGGCTCGGGCAATGTAGGCGCAACCGCGGCTCACTGGATCGCTTCCAAAGAACTAGCCGATGTCGTCCTCATCGACATCGTGGAAGGCGTACCGCAAGGCAAAGGCCTAGACCTGCTCGAAGCCATGCCTATCGAGAAGCGCGACTCTTACATCTCCGGCACCAACGACTACAAAGACACCGCCAACTCCGACATTGTAGTAATCACTGCGGGAATTCCACGCAAACCGGGCATGAGCCGCGATGACCTGCTCAACACCAACTATAAAATCATGGGCGCGGTGGTCGGCGAAGCGGTGAAGTATTCGCCGAACTGCATCCTGATCATCGTCTCGAACCCGCTCGACGCCATGGCGCAGGCCGCCTTCAAGCTAAGCGGCTTCCCGCGCGAGCGCGTCATCGGCATGGCCGGCGTGCTCGATTCCGCCCGCTTCCGCGCCTTCATCGCTGACGAATTAAAAGTCAGCGTGGAAAACGTGACGGCTTTCGTTCTAGGTGGCCACGGCGACACCATGGTTCCGCTGCCGCGTTATTCGACCGTCGCGGGAATTCCGATCACCGAGCTGATCGAGAAAACAAAGCTGGAAGCACTGGTCCAGCGCACCCGCGATGGCGGCGCAGAAATCGTGAAGTACCTGAAAACTGGCAGCGCGTATTACGCCCCATCGGCAGCAGCAACGGAGATGGTCGAAGCCATTCTGAAAGATAAAAAGAAAATCCTCCCCTGCGCGGCTTATCTGCAAGGTGAATACGGCATCAGTGGGCTGTACGTAGGCGTGCCGTGCAAGCTGGGAGCCAAAGGCCTGGAGCAGATCATCGAGATCAAGCTGACTGCGGAAGAGAAAGCTGGATTGGATAAGAGCGCGGCGGCGGTGAAGGAATTGTGCGGGGTGATTGGGGTGTAGGAGAGCGGCAAAAATGTAAGACCATGACGTTAAGGCGCATCGCAGTGACCCGCTGTAACTCATCAACAGTCAGACCTAAAGCGAAACGAAGCGTTAAGCAGAAATAGGTGGTGCAGGTTGGGCAAATGTTTTGAGCGGATTAATTTGAACGCCGTACTTTTGATGCACAAGCCCCATGAGGAAGTTGCTGGTTTTCCTCACGTATTCGAGATCGTCGTCGACGTTCTCAAGTTCAGCCTTGAGGCCATTCGCATGAATGATTCGGTGCCTCTTGTTGTCGATCGCTTCCAACCGATTCCGCTCGAAAGTGTAGTTCTCAATCGGTGCAAAATTCTTGGGCGGAGTGCAAAGTTGAAATAGCATGTCGACCTTCTTGAGTAGTGACTCCCTCTCAAGTTGGCTGAGTGCCGTTTGGATTAGCTCATCCCGGATTGCGTCGGATGATCTGCCGCGAACGGCTGCGAATTCAATTTTCTTTGCCTCTACGAACGGCTCCCAATCTTGGGGTCCAATGAGGGCGCACACCCTACAGTATGACCATGCGGAGTCATCCAACATAGATTGTGCAAACACAAGAGACGCCGCGTCTATGGCCTTGCGTGCGTTAGATACAACAGTCACAGTAATGCCGGTACTCATCAATCGCTTAAATTCTTCGCTCCATGGGGACCGACTGCCGTCGAGATTGACTAATATCTTGCTGTAATTTGGATCAGCAGCGATAGCTTCAATGGCATCGGCGTGCGTGGGGGCTAGCGCTTTTGCCGCCAGCGGCAACGCCACTTCCGATACCAGGCGCAAGGAAATGACGAACGACCAATTCGACATGAAGCGTCCGAAGGCTTCCGAAAAGATGTCTTCGGCCGTAGTCATAAACTCACCTTCTTACTAAACGGGCTACTACTGTTCTTTATCCCGATTCGCCATAAACCCATCCCGGCACTTCTTCGCCTCCGCCACCAACTCCGCAAAGCCCGCCGTCCCGCGCAGCGGCGTCCATAGCGAGTCGTTCTGCAAGCCCGCATAAGCGCAAAAGCCGCCATCTACCGATCGCTTCAGCATCTTCATTGCGATCTCCTTTTGGCCGCAGAAGAGAATATTTACGGCGGCCACGTAACTGGGTTCGTGGTCGGGATCGGCCAATACTCTGGCTGACACTTCCTGCACAAGTTTAACGGTGGTTTCGGACGAGGCGTTGCCCGTACAAGCCTGCTGCAATTGAGCCCAATCCTGGTCAGGAAACGTCCTCGCTAATTCTGTCGCCTTTGCCAATTGTCCTTCGCGAATATAGTGCCGTTGCATGTTGCTCGCAGACCATATTGAGCCGGCATCGAGTTGCAGGAATTGCATGGCGCGCGCATAGTTGCCCAGTTGATCGAAGGTGAAGGCGCAGGAACGCATGCGGTAATTTCCCGGATCCAGAGATAGGGCTGTGTCGCACTCGTGGGCGGATTCCTCCACCGCGCCGCCGTAGCGAAGCACGTAAGCCAGCGCGAAGTGGGCGTAGGCGTTCTCCGGATGCCGCGCCACTAACGTCTTTCCGCTTTGATAGGCCTTGATCAAGTCTCCTCGTTCCACTTCCCCGAGCATCATCTCGCCTGCCGGGTCAATGTAGTCGGGATCAAGGACCAAAGCTCTGGAAAAAGCCGAAAGCGCGCGCTGAAAAGCCGCGTCTCCGCCGTTAGCATAGGCAGAATCGTAATGGTAGCGAACACCGAGAGCATCCCATGCCGGCGCGTAGGTGGAATCAAGACCCACAGCACGCTCCAGCATGGCGAGGGCATCTTTGTTAGGCTGCGGATCGTGCGGCAAAGAAACGCTGCGCAGATAGAGATCGTAGGCTTCTTCGTTTTTCGGACGCGTTGCGCCTTGAGAGGAATTCGATCCCGCGCCCAGAGCGGGAACCAGGCCTTGACGAACCTTGCTGGTGATCTGCTCGTGCATCGCAATCATGTCCGGCACGGCCACGCTCATCGTATCGCGCCATAGCGTGCGGTTATTTTCCACATCGATCGCTTCCAGCGTGATCTGCAGCTGCGAGCCTTCTTTTAGAAAATGGCCTGTGATCACGTCGGCCACATGCATCGCCTTTCCCGCTTCCTGTACATCCACGCCCGGAGAATCGTACTTGCTGGTCGTCGAAAAAGGACGAATCGACAATGAGTGAACGTAGCTGAGAGATGTGGCAATTTCATCGGCCAGCGCCAGGCGAAGAAAATCCACGTCCTTGTCGGCGCCCACATTTTGCAGCGGAAGTACAGCCACCGTTTTCTGGCCGGATGTGGTCGCGGCCGGTGCCGGTTGTTTTCGCAGCAGCCAGAAAGTTGCAGCCACGCCGACCAAGACTATGGCAACCAGTGCTACCCCAATCGCGACCCAGCTTCGCTTTGGCGTCTGCACAGCCACACTACTGGCGCTTACCGCGCTGAGCCTGCTCGCGTTCGACTGAGATACGCTTGCAGCAATTGCTACAGCCGTCCCCTCCGGAGTGGAAAGCGGCAAAGCCATTCTTCCGCTATCGGTGTCCCGCTTCAACCGTTGAAGGTCGCCACGCAGATCGGCTGCGTGCTGGTAGCGCAGGTGGATATCTTTCTCCAGCGCCTTGCCGATAATATCTTCCAGCTTCGCCGGAACTTCACGATTCAACCGCACGGCCGGCACCGGCGCGCGGTTCATGATCGCTTCGCAAATCACCGCCGACGTCTCGCCATGGAACGGAACGTCGCCGGTGGCCATTTCGTAGAGCACCGCGCCGAAAGAAAACAGGTCGCTGCGCCCGTCAAGTTCTTTCCCGCGCACTTGCTCCGGCGACATGTACGCCACCGTGCCCAGCATCGTGCCCGGGCTGGTTAAATGCGCTTCATCCATGGTTTGCGCGTCCGCTACCAGGCCCGTGCTCGATCCCCGGCCAGGCGTAACTTTCGCCAATCCGAAATCCAGAATCTTGGCGTGCCCGCGCTTGGTTACAAAAATGTTCGCCGGCTTGATGTCGCGATGCACAATTCCTTCAGCGTGTGCGGCGTCCAGCGCATCTGCAATTTCAATGGAGAGGCCGATCAGAGTCTCCGTATTCATGGGCCGCGCATTGATGGCATGCTTCAGCGTCATTCCATCCAGATACTCCATGACAATGAATGCCTGGCCATCTTGCTCATCGATTTCATGGATGGTGCAGATATTGGGATGGTTCAAGGCGGAGGCTGCCTGTGCCTCGCGCTGAAATCGCGCCAACGCCTGCGGATCTTTGGCTACGTCGTCGGGAAGAAACTTGAGGGCAACAAAGCGGCGCAGCTTCAGGTCTTCCGCTTTATAGACCACGCCCATACCGCCGCCGCCGAGGCGTTCCACCAGGCGATAGTGAGATATGGTTTGCCCGATCATATTTTGGCGGCGATATCTTAGCACCGCGCTCGGTCCGTTAGGGACGAGTGGCGGTTGGTGGCGGTTTATGACGTTTCGATCGTCACCTTCTTTACCACCACATCCTTGGCTGGTTTATCCTGCCGCCCGCGCGGCACTTCGGAAATCTTCTTCACAATTTCCTGACCCTCGACCACCTCGCCAAAAACGGTATGTTTACCTGTCAGCCACGTCGTCGGCGCCACAGTGATGAAAAACTGCGAGCCATTCGTATTCGGCCCGGCGTTAGCCATCGCCAGTATTCCAGCCCGGTCGAGTTTGTGCGGAGAGCCTTTGGTTTCGTCTTCAAACTGATAACCCGGACCGCCCATGCCAGTGCCCTGGGGATCGCCGCCCTGGATCATGAAATCAGGGATCACGCGATGGAAAACCGTGCCATCGTAAAGGCGATCATTTGATTTCTTGCGTGTTGAGGGATGCGTCCACTCGCGCTTGCCTTCGGCAAGCTCCACAAAGTTCGCTACGGTCTTGGGCGCGTCTTTTTCAAACAGACGGCAGACGATGTTTCCTTCGCTGGTTTCTAACGTCGCATAAAGTCCGGGTTGGCGAGTCATGAGATCCTTTCAGAAACTATATGAATTATTAACCGCTGGTTTTGAAACGCTCGGCATCAATTCGATGCAGGTGCTGGTTTAGGTGCAGGCTTTGCCGTTGTCGCGGGCCGGGCCGCTGCCGCGTTCTTCACAATCGTGATATGAATGATCTTTACTGGGCGAAACGGGCGATTGTTGCTGGGGTCGGTTGTCATGCGCGCGATCTGTTTCACCAACTCCACCGTCGCTTCATCGCACTGCCCAAAGATCGTGTAGCCGCCGTTGAGGTGCGGCGTGGCCACTTCCGTGATAAAGAACTGCGACCCGTTGGTACCCGCTCCAGCATTGGCGTAAGCGAGGCGCCCTGGCTTATCGAACAGCAGATCGGAAGAGACTTCGTTCTTGAATTTGTATCCCGGATCGCCGCTGCCGTCGCCGGCGGGATCGCCGCCCTGGATCATAAAGTCGGGAATTACCCGATGAAAAATCGTGCCATCGTAAAGCGGCACACCATGTTTGGTCACGCCCTTCACGGTTTTCCAATCCTTGGTTCCGGTAGCGAGGCCGATGAAGTTTGCAACTCCAATTGGAGCCTTGTCGGGAAACAGCGTACAAGTCATCTTTCCAACCGAAGTATTGATGATCGCGGTAGGCTGGCTCGGGGCCGCTGCCGCAGTATGGTGCGCAGGTGCCTTGGCTGCGGGCGCAGCCTGCGTGCTCGATTGCGCCTGGAGCGCAATCGTCGCGAAACCCAGCACAAGATAAGTTAGAGACGAACGCATAAATGCTCCTTGCATACAAATAGTCTTGAGAGGCAACGTTGCATTGTACGACAGACACGCGCCTCGGTGGGACACATCAATGGGACTGCGCCTGCATTTCGCGGCTCACGGCTTCCACCTGCCGGAACACCCGCAGCACGTTGCCGCCAAGAATTTTCTTAATGTCTTCCGCGCTATACCCCCGGTCGAGCAGCGCCTGCGTAATTTCCGGCAAATCGGCGGCCGAATCCATTCCTTGCGGTGTAGCGCCTGAGACGCCATCGAAATCCGATCCCAACCCAACATGGTCCACGCCGGCAACTTTGGCGATGTGATCGATATGGTCAATGAGCACGCTGAAGGGTGGCCGTGGAATCTTGGCAGTCCACTCGCGTTCGATGCGGTCCTCCTCCACATATGTAACTGTCTCTCCCGCCGCTCTCTTTTTTGCCAGAAAAGCAGCCATCGCCGCATCGCGTTCTTTCCCTTGCGCTTTGGCCGCCTCCCAATATTTCTGATCGACAAATCCGGAAAAGAAGTTCACATCTACCACGCCGCCATTTTTGGCTACAGCCCGCAGCATATCGTCGGTCATGTTACGCGGCGCATCGTCAAGCGCACGGGCGGATGAGTGCGAAGCAATTACCGGAGCCTTTGAAACAGCGATCGCATCCCAAAACGTTTTATCGGCGACGTGCGAAATGTCGACCATCATTCCCAGCCGGTTCATCTCGAGCACGACTTGCTTGCCGAAATCGGTCAGGCCATTGTGATGCTGAATTTTCGGATCGTTGATATCACCGGAGGAATCCGCCCACTCGTTTGTGTTCGACCACGAGAGCGTCATATAACGCACACCGAGCCGATAGTAATCGCGCAGCAGGTGTATGTCGTTTTCCATAGAATGCCCGCCCTCTATGCCCATCAGCGCAGCCAGCTTATACTCTTTGTGGGCGCGCTCGATATCGGCAACGGAAAATGCCATCATCATGCGGTCGGGATGATGCGCTGCCTGCTCGTAGACCGAATCGATCAGATCGAAGGTGTGCTGTGCGAAGTGGCCCTGATTCGTCTCCGGATCAACCCAGATGGAAAAGAACTCGGCGCCAAGATTCCCGCGCCGCGCCTTGTCGAGGCTGATGTGGCCAACGTCATTCGGGTCGTTCGAGCCAATGTCGAAGCCTTCGTCAAGAAAGCGTTGCGGCGTGTCGGCATGGGTGTCGATGACAATGGCGGATTCCTGAATAGCATGGGCTTTAGCGCCGATCTGCGGCCCTGATGAACTTGGAGTTTGAGCCGCTAGCGAGATCGCAGCAATAGCGAGCCATGGGAAAAGTAAAATTCTCAAACGAGTCATAGGATTAATAGAGTACGGTTCAGCAAGCGCCAACGATTGTATCAGCGCAATGCGGCAAGGGATTGTTCGATGCAGCTTTGCAGTGGCAGGCCGGTATCGATCACGGTCTTGGGTAGGGTAATCGCCTCAAATCGCGCTTTTACTCGAAGATAAAGTTCGAAGTCGCGATTGCTCGCCGGATGCGCTCCCATCGCTGATTGCTCCTGCAAACGCCCTCGAGCAACGTCATCAGCACACACGCACTCGAGAATGCGCCAGCTCTGGTGTAAAGAAGCCGCTGTACTCAAAACGTTTTCGATCTGATAACGCCGCGAAAACGTCCTCCCATCCAGAAAAACAATTCGTCGAGCATCGCGCTGCAAAAGATAGCCAGCCGTTTCCAGCATCACTCGCTGGCAAAAATCATCCTGCTGCAAAGAATATTCAATTTCGTTCTCCGCAAATAGCGCATGGCGAACTTCATCTTTACTCACCACGCGACCAGAAGTACGTTGAGCCAGTTCGCGCGCCAGCGTAGTTTTGCCGGTGCCGGGCAGGCCCGCCATGAGCACGATCATGATTCATTAGAGCATGTCCGGGTTGCAGGTATGAATCGCACGCCGGAGCAAACTCATCCATACAAATTCGTCACTGTAACCTGACTGATTTATCTACAATTACCCGCACAAGGAGACATCAATGCCGTTGATTCGAATCGATCTGCGCGAAGGAAAATCCGAAGAATACAAGAAAGCCATCGCCGATGGCGTGCATAAAGCTCTGGTAGAAGGCGCTGGCGCGCCTGCCGATGACCGTTTTCAAGTCATCACCGAGCACCCGGCCGGCAGCATTATCTACGATCCAAATTATCTGGGAATCAAAAGAAACGACGACATCGTCATGGTGCAGATCACGCTCTCCGCCGGGCGCAAGTTGGCGCAGAAAAAGCTTCTGTTCAAGCGCATGGCGGAAATTTTGAAGGAAAATCCTGGACTGCGCCCGGAAAACCTGGTGATCAACCTGGTGGAAGTCGCGTGGGAGAACTGGTCGTTCGGCAACGGCGAAGCGCAATACACTGCGTGATGGCTACTCGGTGCTGCTTTCGGCCGTGATCACGGCTGGTTCAGGACGCTCCATGGGAACGATGTCCTGCGTCTCGCGCCAATCGGCATAGCGGCCGGAAACCATGATGTGGAAAACCCACTGGTGGCGCTCTTCTTCCGGCTCAACCAGGCCGAGAGCTTTCATGTAGAAGAGGTAGTGCTCCATCCAGTGAATCTGATCCTGCGTCATGCCACGGCGTTGTAAATCGACGGTCAGGCCGGCAAGATGCGAAGACGCCGTATCGCCATCCGGCGGAGCCGCATTGCGATTATGGCGGCGGAGCTTTTTCTGAATTTTCACCGTTCGCACTGCCGAGTTCACCTGAATTTGCGCATGAAAGCGGTTGTAATAAGCCTGCGATAGATCCTGCACAAAGTCGCGCGTCCAGGGGCGGCAATAGCGGCGTGAAGGATCGAGCCGTGGATCGAAGCGTAAAGTCTCACCGGCAACAATAGGCTGCAACGCGCCGCTCGCCTTCAGAGCTTCGAGTTCATCGTCATCCTGAATGCGGGGCAACTCCAATCGGTCAACTTCGGCGTTCTGCAACAACAAAGATTCGTGCGACGGACGGAACATCGGGTTCCACAAAGTCCAATGCAGGCGGCGATGTTTTACGTGGTGAAGCGGTTTGTGGATGGTCGCAGTGGCCGCAAATAGCGGGCAGCACAGGCATGCCAGCAGTGCAAGCAGAGTCAGTGGGCGCAATGTTCTCAAGTATCGATTTCCGTCTTCTGCCGCCGGGGTGTCGCCCCGCGACTGTTGGGACATTCTAAGCCATTGTGTCAAGTGGTCCAACCAACGTTCGCTGGCCGGAGGTTACCAGCGTGCTTGGGGAGGAGTTCCGGCTTCAGTTACCACTGGTTACTTCCAATTTTTGTCAACGCGATCTGCTATGGATGGGTGCACGCGAAAAGCCATACCCAGCGCGGGATTAGACTTGGCTCACTCGCTTGTTAAGCAATGGGTTAGCGGATATCAGATACAGATTGAGCGGGTTAAGTTTCGCCCGAAGTGACAAAAATCAGCGCCGGAAAAGGTCACTGACGGCTTGTTTCATCACTGCGCCGCCGACCTCGGAAATGGCCTTGGTAAGCGGAATATCCTTGGGGCAAACTTCTACGCAGTTCTGCGCGTAACCGCATTCCTGGATGCCGCCATCGCCCATCAACGCTGCCAGACGTTCATGTTGCAGAGCTTTGCCCGTGGGATGCGTGTTGAACAGCCGTACCTGCGCTATGGTGGCCGCGCCCACGAAGCCGGTGTCTTCATTAAACTGCGGGCAAGCCTCCATGCAGCAGGTGCAGGAGATGCAGCGCGAAAGCGGATAAGCGCTCTCCTGCTCTTCCGCCGTCATGCGCGGTCCAGGGCCAAGATCATAGGTGCCGTCGATCGGAATCCAGGCTTTTACTGCTTTGAGATTCTCGAAAATTACGCTGCGGTCAGTAGCCAGATCGCGCACAATGGGAAACTTGGAAAAAGGCTCAAGCTTGACCGGTTGCTCAAGATTGTCGATTAGCGCCGAGCAAGCCATGCGTGCCCGCCCATTGACCAGCATGGCACACGATCCGCAGACCTCTTCGAGGCAGTTCGAGTCATACGTGATCGGCGTAGTCGGCTTACCCTCGCGGGTAACGGGATTGGCAGCGATCTCCATAAGTGAAGAGATCACGTTCATGCCCGGATGATGGGCGAGTTCGAACTCTTCCCAGTATGGCTTGGAGGTGGGGGTGGACTGGCGCTTGATTTTAATGATGACGGATTTGTTGCTCATTTTATGCGATCCATACTGTTAATTCGCTGCGTCACACTTCCTCGGCATTAGTGGAATCACTGACACATCCACCGAGCGATTCTTTCGTCCCGAAACGAAAACATATCAAAGAAAAACAACCGGGAAGGGCACGAGTTCCACTCGTGCCAGTTTAAAGTCAAGAGAGACGCGCGGCTTTTAGCCGCTGAGGGTTGCCCTTGAAGCCTGGACGGCTCATCTCCCCGCCGGGGACCTACTTCGTGACGTTCTCGACGCACCATCGTCGGAAACTGTTCGTCGTTGAAATCTATGTGCGCCTTTTTCTGAAAACGCTTTATCGGTATCGTCGTGAAGGCCGTTACAGCTTGCACACCTTCGTCGTGATGCCGGAGCATGTTCACCTGCTGCTGACTCCGGCGAACGAGGTGACAATCGAGCGGGCTATCCAGCTGATCAAGGGCGCGTATTCGCATGAACTTGGCGGCATCATCGGACGTAATTCCGAAATTTGGCAACGCGGGTTCACCGATCATCGGATTCGGAATGAAGTCGATTACATGCATCATCGTAATTACATCCATCGCAATCCCGTGGAGCGGCATCTTGCGTCCGATCCTCGCGAGTATCGGTATTGCTCCGCATTCCCGGGATTTAAACTTGATCCGTGGCCCTCAGCGGCTGAAGCCGCTATCGCTTAATACGCCCTAACTGGCACGAGTGGAACTCGCGCCCTTCCCGGTTTTCAAACGTAAAAATCTCATCTCTGAGGCGGTTCTACGCGAATAAAAACTTCATCCCACCTGTGGTGCTTCCCAGAAACCTCTCGATTGCCGGGGAAATGCGTATCCAGCAGGTTGCAGTCCTGCATTCCTTCGATATCAAACATGCGCCATCCGGGAATACGGCCGCTGCTTTTACCACCAACTTGCCAGCAGAACAACCGGACAATCCCGTTCTGGATGCCGTAATCGTGAGGCTCAACGATCCGTTCACTGCTCTTGTATCTAAACCGGATCAGATGCTTATTCTCAATTGCATTCTTTAATAACTGATCCAGCTTTTGATCAACAACCATTTAAAATTGCGCCATCACTTCGCCGCATCATACTTCCTCGGCCGCGGCGGAATCAGCGAAGTATCCACCGGCTCGAACTCAAACTTCGGTTCATCCGCATCCGGCGCGAAATATGCTTTGGTCGTCTTCAGAAAGTTCTTGTCGTCGCGGTCGGGGAAGTCTGGCTTGTAATGCGCCCCGCGCGATTCATCGCGCAGCCGTGCGCCTTGCGCAATCACGCGTGACAATTGCAGCATGTTGTAAAGCTGCCGCGTGAAGATCACGCTGGTATTCGCCCACTGCGTGCGGTCGCTCAGATTCACTTTACGGAAGCGCTCCAGCATCTCCACCAGCTTAGCGTCGGTCTGCTGCAAATTCTTGTTGTAGCGGATGACGGTGCAATCCTTGGTCATCAGTTCGCCAAGTTCGCGCCACAGCTTGAACGGATTCTCCGTGCCCTGATTGTTCATGAGCAGGGCATTGCTCTCTTCCTGCTTTTTCCTTTCGGCCTCGAAGCAGCCATTGCCGTCGGGCAAGGCCTGCAATCCGCGCGCATACGCCACCGCGTTCGGGCCGGCAATGCCCCCGCCGTAGATACACGACACCAGCGAGTTCGCGCCCAGCCGATTCGCTCCGTGATACTGATACTCAGCTTCTCCTGCGGCAAAAATTCCGGGAATGTTCGTGGCTTGCTTGAAATCGACCCAAATTCCGCCCATCGTGTAATGCATGCCGGGGAAAATCTTCATGGGCGTGTCGCGCGGATCGTCACCCACAAACTTCTCGTAAATTTCGAGAATCCCTTCCAGTTTGCGGTCCAGGATTTTGCGGTCGATGTGCGTCAGGTCGAGATAGACCATCGGCTTGCCGTCGATGCCGAGGTTATGCTCAAACACCACTTTGAAGATGGCGCGCGTGGCAATATCGCGGGGAACCAGATTCCCATACTTCGGATACCACTCTTCCAGAAAATACCAACGCTCTTTTTCCGGAATCGACTTTGGATCGCGTTTGTCGCCGGCAGCTTTCGGCACCCATACGCGCCCGCCCTCCCCGCGCGCCGATTCCGACATCAGCCGCAGCTTATCTTCACCGGGGATGCAGGTAGGATGTACCTGAATGAATTCGCCGTTGGCGTAAAAGCAGCCTTGTTGATAAAGCGCCGACTGTGCCGAACCGGTACAGACTACTGAATTTGTGGACTTGCCAAAAATGGCTCCGTTGCCGCCGGTGGCAATAATGATGGCGTCGGCAGGGAAGGTCCGCACTTCCATGCTGCGCAAATCCATGGCGCAAATGCCGCGGCAGACGCGGTTTCCGTCGAGCACCGCCGACAGAAATTCCCAGTGCTCGTATTTTTTTACTTTTCCTTCCGACTCGTAGCGCCGTACTTGCTCATCAAGCGCGTAAAGAAGCTGTTGGCCGGTCGTGGCCCCGGCGAATGCGGTGCGGTTATATAAAGTCCCGCCAAAGCGGCGAAAATCGAGCAGCCCCTCCGGCGTTCGATTGAAGGGTACGCCCATGCGGTCGAGCAGATCGATGATGCCCGGCGCGGCCTCGCACATATCTTTCACCGGCGGCTGGTTGGCCAGAAAATCTCCGCCATAAACGGTGTCGTCAAAGTGCTTCCACGTCGAATCGCCCTCGCCCTTCAAATTCTTCGCCGCGTTAATGCCGCCCTGCGCGCATACCGAGTGCGAACGCTTCACCGGCACGATGGAGAACAGATCGACTTGCGCCCCCATCTCGGCAATCTTGATGACCGCAGAAAGTCCGGCGAGCCCGCCGCCGATCACGATAATTTTTGGAGCTGCCATTAGCGGACGCGGCCTCCGTCGTTAGTTTTTGCTTGACCAGCCATTGCCGCCGTGCCCGGCTCAATCAACTGCTGCGGACGCGAGCGGAAGGTAGCCAGGCTTGCCAGCCCCACTCCTGCGAGCAGGAAGAAGAAAGCCAAACACACTGCCAGAAACCGCTTCTGCGCCTTTTCTCCGGAAACGATGCCCCACTTGGCGCAAAACAGCCAGATTCCGTAAGCGAAGTGCCACGACGCCGCGATCAGGCCTACAACGTAAAACAAGAAGAGAGGGGTTTGAAATACTTCCGACTGTACCTTGCCGAATGAAGCGGCGGGATTGGCGTGCAGGTCGACTCCGGTGAAGCGCATCGTGTAGGTGTGCCAGACGATGTAGACGAACGCGATGCCGCCGGTCCAGCGCTGCGCCGTGTACATCCAATTACCGCTCCAGGGATATTCCGCAGTATTGCCATCGCCGCGGTACCAGATATAAAAACCGTACAAGGCGTGGAAGGCAATGGGAAGCCATATCCCGAAGAGTTCGAGAAAAAATACCAGCGGAAGATTGCCGAGGAAACTTACCTGCCGCGCATAAGCATCAGGCCCGCCGATGGCGGTTGCGTTCGAAACCAGGATATGTTCGAACAAAAACGCGCCCACGGGAATGATGCCCGAAAGCGAATGCAGGCGCCGCAACCAAAACGATATGCCCTGACCCGCCCGCAATGGAGCTACGCCATGAACCGTTGTCTTACCTGTACCGGGAGCCGTAGAACTGGCTGCTGTCGCCACGAAACGCTCCTTATGAACTCTTGTTCGTTCAGAAACAGCAAGAGAACTTTTTATTATCGGGTGGTGAGAGAAGTTAAGTCAAGAAACGATCTGGCATTGTCCGGATTCACACCAGCTTAAAAACTCGCGAAAAGCCGCACCCCGATGACTGTATATCGATTTTTCTTCCGCGCTCAACTCTGCAAATGTTTTTTCAATCTCTGGAAAATAAAACAGCGGATCATACCCAAAACCATTGGTCCCGCGCGGCTTGTCGAGAATCACTCCCTCGGCCGTTCCACGGAATGTCGCCAGCGTGGCGCCATCGCGCGCCGCTGCCAGCACGCAGATAAATCTGCCGTTTCGTCGCGCAGCAGGAACGTTTTTCAGCTCCCGCAGCACGCGAACATTGTTCGCCTCGTCATCCGTATTGGCATCGGCTTCATACGGTTGTTTATTTTGCAGATCGGGGGCAGCGTAGCGGGCTGAATGCACGCCGGGAGCGCCTTGCAGCGCGTCGATTTCCAGGCCAGAGTCATCTGCAATAAGGATTTTACCGGGCGCATAACGGCTGTACGCTTCAGCTTTTTTTCTGGCGTTGTCTTCAAAGGTCAGACCATCTTCGACTACCGCAGGCAGGGAAGAGAAGTCAGGAATGCCAGCAATTTCCACTCCATGCCGCAAAGCGGCGCCGGCGAAATCGCGAAGTTTGCCGACGTTCGACGTAGCGATAAGAATTGTTTTCATGGTTACTCAAATACCCGCAATTCGTCGATCCTTCAGGCGGCACGCGTAATGTTGGTCGGCCAAACCAACCAAAAGAGAATAAAAATTATCGCAGCGATTGAAACCCAGCCACCCACGATACGATCCCAAGTGCGAACAAAAATGATCTGCACCCGGTTCATTCCCGCTGGCACAGGAATCAACATCTGCCCGGTACCTTCGTGAGCGGCCGCTTCCACTGCACGCCCATTTACTTCCACCCTCCACGCCGGATAGTGGAACAAATGCAAAACCAGATTATCGGCAGCGGACATATCTGCGCTAAATTCTCTATGTTCGCTATCCCACTCAAATACACGAATAGCGGCATGAGCCGCTCCTTCCACCGTCACGCGGCGAGCGTCTTTATCAATGGATAAAGGCGCGGCTCCCACCGGCGTGTATTCTTCCGTGCCCTCGTACCCGGCACCGGACGCCATATTGTCTTGCATCTCCCGCAAATCATCCGCCTCGTCCCACCAGGGCGGCTGAAAGTGGTGTCCCGCCCAGCCGATCACACACAACATAGCAAGATAAAGCGCGATGCGCGCCGGCCACTTCTTTATTGCCATGGCGGTGAACAGGGTGAAGGGAACGCCCATGCAGAGCAGGAACCGCCAGGGAAACTGCATGAACCGTAGTTTGGGCAGAATGGCCCACAGAAGATTCGTGACCGGCAACATGAGCAGCGCACACATCGCGGCCCAGGCGGCGAGCGCAACCCAAAGCTCGCGATTGCGCCTGAGCCAGTTTCGCGCTGCCCACGCCACCAAAAATGTCAGCAGAATCTCCGCAGTTGCCACAGACGAAACGAGGCGATTGAAGGCGTTGTGATCGGGATCCGTGGTCTGAGAAAACAAAAAACTATCGACTGGACGTAACCCAAAAGAGACTGACTGGGATATATCGACCCATTTTTGCTCGTAGATAGCCGGACCCAAATAAAAGGCGGCCAAAGCCGCTCCCAGTAGAACGGACGCAAATGCCGGCAACAGAAGCCGGAGCGAGCGCCGTTGCCACGCGATCACGACGATCAGCAGGGCGAACGAATAATGAATCATCACCGCTGACGGTGCGTTGGTCAGCCACGAACCTGCCAGCACCAGCGCGATCGGAATAATGAATCGGCGGCGTTCTTCGCCGGCGCGCAGCACCAACAACAAAAGTAGGGGTAGCAACATACTCGCCAGCAGCTCGGCAAAGGCGCTTCGCCAGTAAACGATCACCAGGTGGTAAGGATTGACGGCGTACAACACCGCCGCGAATGTGGCGTCGCGCCGGTCAAGCCATCGGCGAGCCAGCAAGAACATGGATACGCCTGCTCCAGCCAAGACCAGCCAGATGTAGATGCTGGAAACCAGCGTCCAGGGAAAAATCGCGCTGAGAGTTGCTCCCAGTGTCCACGATGCCGGAGGATAAAAGACAAAACGCGGCTCCCCGTAGGCGAAGTGCGCCAATGCGGCCCAGCGGGGATAAATAATCCCTTGTTTCCACTGCGAAAGCACTTCGAGCCAGGAATACAAATGAAACTCAAAATCGTGGCCGGAAGGCATTCCGAAAAAAAAGAAAGGAATCTCGACGGCGAATGCCGCGGTCGCTATGGAGATCAGCGGTATTCCCATTAATTGGCTGCGCAGACCACGAGCGGTTCCGGCAGTTGCCAATGGAATTTCGCTTTGACCGGATTTTGGAACTGCCGTAGGTTTTGTTCCCACCAGGTTCCCGGAGCAAATATTTACCACATCTTATGTCGAGCAACATGTTCGCACAAAGGTCGCGCGCTCCGGACAATTTATTCACCCAGTTTTAATATTTGTGAAACCGTCACGCAACAGAGATGGGCTACCTTACACGCATTGGGGTGGAACAGACCACGGAGGGTGGCGAACCCGCACCAGAGACGGGGTTCGGGTTCTTCACCTTTCCGGTAATCGCCCACCGCGGGCCTCTCGCGCACCTGCTGCTCTCACTGCCTGCTCTTCTTCTGCCTTCGCGACCTTCCCTTGAAAGCCTGCCAATTCCTCGGCGCGAGAGGCTTTCTTGTGTGGAGAGCAATGCAGAATCAAGGAGTAATTCTTGAGGCGTGAAAAAGAGTGCAGGAGATTAGGTAGCGACGCTTTCGCCGGATCGTTGGCGGCGAAGCTCTTCCAGAAAATCATCTTGTTGCAGGGTAGTGGCGTGGCGCAGAAGTTCGAGCAATAGATCTTCCATCTCTTCGTCTTTCGGCTCACCTGCGGCGTCTGGGCTGGATTCAAACTGGCTGAGGTCCGCAATCAAAGCCCGAGGTGAAACGCTCATCTCCAGCATCGACTGCGGGCAATTTTGCAGAAAGCTGATCAGATTGCCGACTTGCGCGCGTTGTTCGGGAGTTCGAGAAGGGAACTCCACTCCCATGCCATAACCGGGATGCGTTACGCGCACCATACCTTCAGTGTGAACCGCCAGGTCGTTGGTTTTTAAGCAGAGATCAACCAGGGCTCGTTCAGGAAACGGTGAATCGGTTTCCACATAGCAACCGCCAAGACTCAAATCCGTGAGCTTGCAGTGAGGAACGGTTTCTTCCGCTTCGGCATGATTGGCGGAAGCCGCCGCTTGTAGCCAGACCCGCAGTTGCGATTTGACGGCTTCTTCAAGGTCGAGAAAATGAACGCCGGTTTGCCCGTTCGGATTGGCCCAGGCTACCTGCCCATGAGCGTGAATTTCAAGGCTTCCATCTGGCAGCAGAAAACGGAAATTGAGCAATGATCCGGGAATCTGAACTTCCGCGGTGAGAACATCCATACCCGTTTCGCTCAGATCGAGAAGAATGCCCTCGATCTTTCGCGTGTCGGGAAGCGTGAGTTCCACCGGAGCCTGCACGGGTACGCGATAGGCGCGGCGCCGTTCGCGGTTCAGAAGAGCAGTTACAGCGCGCAGGCCCGCTTGGGCCTTTTCTTCCGAGAGAGGTTTATACAGCACAAAATGCAGGCCACTGCTCAGAAGCTCGCGCGCTCGTGATGGCTCCGCCACCAGCGCGACCGTTACTGGAGGATTTCCGGAGTTGAGCTTGCTGCTTTCCGTGAGAACTTCCGCGGCAGAATTCGCGTCTTCGAAATCGACCACCAGCGCATCGAAGCGCTGCTGGCGAAGACGATCGATTGCCGTCGTCAGATCGCTGAAACGCTCTACCGCGACACCGTAGGTCGCAAGTACGCGGCCTACGATTTCGGAGGCAGAGCTATCAGTAGAGATCAATAACGCCTGTAGGGTCATAAACTAGATCCCGCTTCTAATAAGGCGCGATTACGGCCAGCGCGGAGCCGAAGGACGGGACGCTTTCGACGCTCCCGAACTTGCGCCCGCTTTTGCGGCCATTGCATCGGAACCTGACGCGGCTTCGTCTTCCATCAGTACCGAGTTGTCGTCGTCATCGTTTTCAGCAAGCAGGGGAGCGACTTCGCGGAGCTTCTCCGCCGCCTGTTGGAGCATCTCGATTTGTTTGCCCAATTGGACGTACTTGGCCTGTTTTTGCCGCAACACTTCATGGATATCCTTCATACAACCCCCTGTTGCGAATGTAAGGACGCAGCCCGGTAGGGTCAACGGTAATCCCTGATCGATGATTACTGGGGTAATTGAAACTTGGAGGAATGTAATTCCCCCTGCGTTATTGGAATCGACTTCGGATGGAGACGAATTGCGGAAAAACAAAAGCCTCGCATGACGCGAGGCTTCCGTAAGCTGCAAATCTACGGATGGTCAGGACTTAAATTTCCGGTGCAGAGCGCCTGCCAGACCAATCAATCCAGTTCCCAGCAATCCAAGCGTGCCGGGCTCAGGAATGGTAGTGACGATATTGGTGTCGCCACTCGAGATATGAGTCTTTCCATTGAAGAAGCCTTTGCCTGTGTTGATGGTCAATTGAACCGTGGCGCCGTTTACCGTCGCGCCACCTTCCCAGGTACCCGTAATCGATCCGGTCAAGGTGTAATTATGGGTGCCATTGGCCAATGTAATCATGGTCCAGGTAACCGGGCCATTGAAGGAACCACTGAAGATCACACCGTTCGGAAGGCCGGCTTGGCTACCATTGCCGGTAATGACGAAAGAACCGCCAGCATTGAAAGTTCCACCCATCTGGAGGCTGCCACTGGCCAGGCTGCCCGTTGAGAACGTCAGGCCTCCTAGACCACCGGTCATCAATCCGCCACCGTTAAGGCCATTGATTGCAATAAGTTCGGAAGTAGACAGGGTCATGCCGGAAGCACTTCCCGTAAGGAGTCCGCCGCTGTTTGTAAAGTCCACAGACTCGTCCGCAAATGCTGCGAATGGGAGAGCCATAGCCAAGAGGGCCAATAGGACGATTCGCTTCATCACTGTATTTCCTCCAAGAACCGTTAAGAACTGGTTGAGTATTTCGTTCAACTCTTAAACCGCAATAAAACGCAGGAAATCGTACAGTCCCACATGCAATCTTGGTGCCAAATTGGGGATTCTTTCAACCTATTGATTTAATGGTTGTTATGGGAATGTCGAATCCTTATTGGGGACGGGAAGCTGCAAAGCGGTGCACACTATTTCTTTTTTTATTGCGCGTTGAGGCAGGAACCTGTAGTCGCCGCAAGAGAGACTTAGGATTTAGGGGTCTCGATCAAATCCCGCAGACGCCGGGAAAGATTGGTAGCAAGCGACCGGTAAAAGCGGGACGCGAGATGAGGAAAAAGCTCGAAAAGGCTCTCCAGCGTCGAGCGGTCCAAATGGAAAGCTTCAATCTCCTGCTCTGCGGTCACGTTCGCGCTGGCCGGCGCATCTTCCAGAAACGACATATCCCCGCAAATCTGCCCGGGACCAATCTCCGGTGATCCGGGCCGCGATGGGATTTGTACCCGCGCCGTTCCCTTCAGCAAAAGGTAAACGCCATTCGACTTTTTCCCCCGGTGCACAAGAATCTGGCCCTTGCGGAAAGTTACACGGGCAGCCTTATCGGCGACCAGAGCCCAGTCGTTGGCCGTGAGATAGACCAATCCCTGTCTCGAGGAGGACAATAAAGCCACTTCCTGGTCGATAACCTTGCTCATAGTCACGGAGAACCCGAGTCTCACGTAGTTGTTCCGGTACGTCGGAACGCGAAATAAACAACAGGGTTAAGCAAGCCTAGCAAAAAAGATGCGGTTTCGACTATCCCGGATAGTGTTCATCGACACCGAAGTACCCGAGATTTGTCTTCGGAATCCCGATCATCGGTGAATGGAGATCAATAACGCGGGCAAATATGCAGATTTTGACTCTCCCGTGGTTCTCGGTTAGCCTGTTTTCTCCTATGAATTCCGCTTCGCCGGCGATCTCAGTTCACGGTCTCAGGAAAGACTACGGGGAAGTCCACGCGGTGAAGGGAATTGATTTTGAGATTCAACCCGGAGAAGTATTTGGCTTACTGGGACCAAACGGCGCCGGTAAAACGACCACGGTCGAGATTCTGGAGGGGTTGCGCCCGCGCAGTGGAGGCGACGTCACCGTACTTGGCTTTGATCCCGACCGGCAGCGCCAGCGTCTCAAAGACCGCATCGGAGTGTGCCTCCAGGCAACCAACCTCCCGGAAAAAATTCGCGTCCACGAAGCCATGCAGGTTTTCGCCTCTTTCTACACCCGCCACGTGGATTTGAATAAATTGCTGCAACGTTTGCAGCTTGAAGAAAAGCGGGATGCCTTTTACGGAACGCTTTCCGGCGGCCAGAAACAGAGGCTCGCTCTGGCGCTGGCCTTGATCAACGATCCGCAGCTTGTCTTTCTTGACGAACCCACGACCGGGCTTGATCCGCAGGTGCGCGTCGAGATCCACTCTCTGCTGGAAGAGTTGAAGCGCGAGCATCGCACCATCCTGATGACCACGCATTACATCGAGGAAGCCGAACGCCTGTGTGACCGGGTTGCTATCGTCGACGAAGGGCGCATCATTGCCCTCGATACTCCAGCGCGGCTGCAACAGCAGAGCCGCAACGCTTCGAGTATTGTCGTGACTTGTGCGACGCCGTTTCCTGAAAGCCGCCCGTCCTGGACGGAAGCCACAAATAGCAAACTAGATTCCACCGGGCGCACTCTCGCCGTGAGCTCGCGCCGTCCCGCCGCTACGCTCGTCGATCTGGTGAAGTGGATCGATCAGCAGGGTTTGGAATTAACCGACGTCAGCCTCAAGCAGCCCAGCCTGGAAGACGTCTTTATCGAGCTCACCGGAAAGAGCCTGCGCGAATGAACGCCTATAAAGCACTCATCGCGATTGACATTAAGCTAGCCCTGCGCCAGCGGTCCGTCATTTTCTTCAACTATTTATTTCCGCTGATTTTCTTTTTCATTTTTGGCCAGGCGATGCACGCCGAACGCGGCGCGGCCATGACGATTGTGATCGCCATGGTTCTGATCATCGGCATCCTCGGCAATGGACTCTTCGGCGCCGGCATTCGCGCCGTGCAGGAACGCGAAGCCAACATCCTGCGGCGCTATAAGGTCACGCCGATCACCCCGGCTCCTTTGCTGATCGCCTCGGCGGTCACCGGCTGGATTCTTTACATGCCGAATGTGGTCCTCATTTTCACCCTGGCGCATTACATGTACGGCATGCCGTGGCCGCAGTCGATGGGGTCCATCATCATATTCATTTCCATTGCCATCATTGGCTTTCGCGCCATCGGCCTGATCATCGCATCGGTAGTCAACTCCACGCAGGAGAGTCAACTGGTTGTGCAGTTGATTTACCTGCCGATGCTGTTTTTGAGCGGCGCAACCTTTCCGCTCTCCCTGTTTCCTCCTTGGCTGCTGAAAGTGACACAGTTTGTGCCGGCAACTTACATGGTCACGGGCATTCAGGGAATGTTGCTGCGGAACGAAGGTCTTTCGGCCAATATTTTGCCGACGCTGGCCTTGGCGTTGACGGCTGTCGTGGGATTGTTCATCGGCTATAACCTGTTTCGCTGGGAAAAAGAAGAGAAGATTCGCTCCTCGGCAAAACTATTGCTGCTGGCTGTGCTCATGCCATTTCTTTTGCTCGGTGCATGGCAGATGCACTCGCGGGCAGGCATCGTCAAAACCAAAATTCTGAACCGGGAACTCGCTCGCAGCGATACCTTCCTCATTCGCGGCGCGCGCATTTTTGTAGGCGACGGGAAAGTGATTGAGAACGGCTCGGTTTTAGTTCGCGGAGGAAAAATTGCCGAAGTCTATGAGGGTGATGGTCCCGATCCGAAAACTCTCAGAGCGGAAACCGTGGAGGCTGCCGGCAAAACCATTCTTCCCGGCTTGATCGATGTTCATGTTCATCTCGGGGCTCCCGGTGGCTTTTATTCCGAAACGAGTGATCTCAACGCCGAGAAGATGATGATGCGCGATCTGGCCGCCTATCTCTACAGCGGCGTGACCACCGTGCGCAGCGTGGGCGATGCGCTGAATACTGCGCTCAAGATTCGCTCCATGGTAAATAGCGGTGAAGTTCTCGCTTCCGATCTTTCCACCTGTGGTCCGCTATTCACCGCGCCCGGTGGACACGGAACCGAATACTTCAAAGACCTGCCGGCTTCGGCTCGCGCGAATATAGAAGCTCAATTCATACGCACTCCTGGCTCAGCTGAAGAAGCGCGGCAGCAAGTGGATGGGCTAAAAAAAGAAAAAGTGGATTGCATCAAGGCGATTCTCGAAGCCGGCGCCGGCGGCCGGGTCTTCAATCGTTTGGATACGAGCCTGTTTGCCGCAGTCGCGCAGGAAGCTCACGCCGACTCTCTGCCGTTAGTGGTTCATACCGGCGATGCGCGCGATGTATCGGATGCGGTCTCCGTGCAAGCCAATTCGATTGAACACGGCTCCTTCCGCGAAAAAATTCCCGACGCGCTCTTTGAGCAAATGGCGAAGCAGGGAATGTTCTACGATCCGACTTTGAGCGTAGGGGAAGCATCCAAAGACTTGGCCGCTGGCAACACGGATTTGCTCAAGCGATCGCTGGTACAGCAGGTCGGTCCTCCGGAGCTTCTGCACGATACCGAAGAAGCCATCCATTCTTCGAAAACCGAAGAGTTGCGCAAATCTCTGTCGACATATCCCATCGATATGCAAATTGCAGTCGATAACCTGAAGCGTGCGCAGGAACATGGAGTATTTCTCGTAACCGGCAGCGATGCCGGAAATTATCTCGTCATACACGGCCCCACCGTGCAACATGAGTTAGAGCTCTGGGTAAAGGCAGGCATTCCTCCGGCGGTGGCGCTGCAAGCCGCAACTTTGAATGCGGCCCGGCTTTTGCGCGCAGACAATCACATCGGTTCCATTCGCCCCGGGAACGACGCCGATCTCCTGGTTATCGATGGAAATCCGCTGGAAGACATCACAGCAACCGAGCGCATTTCGCTGGTTGTGTTTAAAGGCGAACGTGTGGACCGCAGCGAACTCTTCGATCAGCATTAAGCTCCCGCTATATGCCTTTTCTGATTCTGGTTAGTGATAATCTTCCTACGCCATGAAAAATTTCACCCGCCGTCAGTTCACCCAGACTTTAGCCGGTACCGCTGCAACTGCCCTTGCCAGTACGTCTTTCTCACGGATTGCCTTAGCGCAAATGGCAACTCCAACCCTGCTGCGATTCCCCGATAAATTTCTATGGGGATGCGCAACCGCCTCCTATCAGATTGAAGGCGCGGCGAGTGAAGACGGGCGAAAACCGTCCATTTGGGACACTTTCTCGCACACTCCGGGCAAAACTTTTCAGGGGCAAACCGGTGATGTGGCCGACGACTCTTACCATCTTTACAAAGAAGATGTGAAGTTGCTGAAAAATCTGGGTGTGAGCGTCTATCGCCTCTCGATTTCGTGGTCGCGCGTATTTCCCGAAGGCACGGGCCAGCCCAATGAGAAAGGCCTCGACTATTATCAGCGCGTGGTAGATGAGCTTCTCCGGAACAATATTTCTCCTTACATCACCCTCTTTCACTGGGACCTGCCCCAGGCTTTACCCGGAGGCTGGCAGTCACGGGATACCTCGAAAGCTTTCGGTGAATATGCAGGCTATATCGCCAAACACCTCTCTGACCGGGTCGGCCACTTTTTTACCACCAATGAGTTCCTTTGCTTTACCGACCTGGGTTACAAAAAAGGGCAATTTGCTCCGGGTATGAAATTGCCGGATGCGCAGGTGAATCAGATTCGTCACCATGCCGTGTTAGGCCACGGCATGGCAGTACAGGCGATTCGAGCCAACGCGAAGAGCGGCACGCAAGTGGGTCTGGCGGAAAATGCCACTGTGTACGTGCCCGTGATTGAAGAGCGCGAGCACATTGAAGCGGCGCACCGCGCGACGCGAGAGGGGAACGCTCAGTTTCTCACGGTGGTTTTGGAAGGCAAGTACACCGACGGCTATCTTGAACGCGAAGGCGCGAACGCGCCTAAGGTCGAATCCGGCGACATGAAAATCATCGGCAGCCCGCTCGATTTTGTCGGGCTGAATGTATACACGCCGGAATACGTGCGCGCAGATGCCTCACCCACCGGCTATGTCGTGGAAAAGCGCCAAGCTTCGTATCCGCATATGGCTTCGGATTGGCTGTACATTGGCCCGGAGGTAATTTACTGGGCGGTGCGCAATGTTAGCGATATCTGGAAGCCGAAGGCGCTGTACATTACGGAAAATGGCTGCTCCGCGGACGATGTGCTAACCGCTGAAGGGCGTATCGAGGACACCGACCGCGTTATGTATCTGCGCAATCATCTGACTCATCTGCATCGCGCGGCTGCAGAGGGATATCCGATCAAAGGATATTTTTTGTGGAGTTTGCTCGATAATTTTGAATGGGCCGATGGTTACAGTAAGCGGTTCGGCCTGCACTATGTGGATTTCAAAACCCAGGTTCGCACGCCCAAGCTCAGCGCCGAGTGGTATCACGAGGTAATTTCCCGGAATGCGGTGGAGTAATGGTTTGTTACGTAGGCTCTATGGTTGAGCGGTGCCGCGGTTTCGAGCGCTTGGCGTCAACTTGCGGATCAAAAATTCCTGAAACAGATTGGAAACGGCGTTGGAGGCAATGCCAATAGCGGCGTTCACAAAGGTTAACTCCGCACCATTTCGATCCTGCGTAGGATAGTAAATGTTTGAAATGCCGCCCGCTGCCAGGTTTCCCAGAACGTTGGAGTAGTTCGGCTGCCAATGCCGGTTGTCGCCTTTGCAGATTACGGCGTTGGCGATGGCGTAGAGTGTTCGTGCCTGAATGCCACCGGTACCTTTATAAAAATAGCGAGGATCTTGTTTGAGAAGCGAGGGAAGAATGGCGCCGCCGATGAATGTGCCCGAAACCGTGTCGGCAAAGTTGGCCCCAAAGCGTTTGGCATAACCTTCCATGCCCTGCCCATATCCGATAAAGTGACCCTGCCACTGCTCGACCCCCGCTGCCCCCCCCACCACCACGAAAGTAAACGGATCGATCACCGTCCGGGCGGCAAGCTTGAACTTTTGCTTTGATGTCAGAGGTTCCGCATTGGGATTGTAGGTGACATAAAAATTTGGGATCGCGCCCAGCACGCGCTGCTTCTCTTCCACTTTGATTTGCTCTTCCGCTACCTCCACGCGCGTAAGCGCAACCTGCACTTCCGTAACTGTGGAAGCGACGGCTAGCATAATCGGATTGAGAGTGTCGACTTCGCCGGGATCAAGAGTTCCAGAAGAAGTTTGCGTGGAAAAACCTGGCGAGGCAATGGTCAGCTGAAATGGCCCAGAAGGAATATTGGTAAACGAAAACTCGCCATCGGCATCGGATTGCGTCTGCTGCTGCGATTGATCTCCGCGGATGAGTGTTATATGGGCTCCGGAAACAAGAGCTCCGCTTGGGTCGAGAACTGTCCCATGAATGCTTCCCGAGGTTAATTGAACTGGCAGCTGCCCGATGGCTGAGGCGTTTGGGGATTGCCCCGGGGCGGGCATAGAAGTTGGTTGCGAAGTTTGCGCGAAGCCGAAACAACCCCAGACCAAGGACACGGAGACAAAGGCAGCGAATCTTAACTTGGCTGGCTGGGGCATGAGTAGGTTCACTCTAACCTGTTCTGTCCTGTGCATCCAAATGACCAAAGGTAATCACTGTTTTTGGTGAGCGGTTAAGCAAAGCTTTGTTTAAAGCGCACATTCTCAGGATAAGAGGCGCGCTGCGAACTTGGATGCTCGCAGTGTCGTTTTTGCCCGCCGCACGATGCTGAAAAAATTGTGATGATTACTTTTTGGGAGCAGAGTGAAAGGGATCGTTTTGTAAAGTTTCGTGAAAATCCTCGGGACTGGGAATATCCAGATTGACGACGATGGGTTGCTGTCCGCTGCGCACAATGACCGCTTCCACAGGCTGATCTTTGTCCGCATTCAACTCCTGATGCGGAACGTAAGGCGGGACATAAACGAAATCGCCGGGGCCGGCTTCATCCACGAACTCCAAATGATCTCCCCAGCGAAAGCGCGCGCGGCCGCGTACAACGTAAATGACGGTTTCCAGTTCACCATGGTGATGCGGGCCGGTTTTAGCGTTGGGATGAACGACCACCGTCCCGGCCCATAGCTTTTGCGCTCCCGCGCTGGCATACGAGATGGCTTCGGCCCGCGTCATCCCCGGGGTTTGCGGCGTATTGCCGTTGAGTTCGCCGCTGCGGACAATGCGCAAGCCCTGAGTTTTCCAATCGGGTTTGTCTGCTGGCATTTTTAGGGAGTGCGAATCAGTCATAATCTCACCACACGTCACAACGCTTGCCTTCAGGGCGCACCATCGCGGCGTCGGCCTTACAGCTCCATGCTTTTTGAAACTCCGGAAGATTCGAGAGCGGACCGATCACGCGGAACTTGGCAATAGGATGCGGATCAGTCTGGATCATCAGGCGCTGCGCTTCAGGGCGGATTTCATCGCCACGGAATTGCCCCCAGGCGATGAAGAATTGTTGCTCTGGGTTGAAGCCGTCGATATCGGCAGGACGCGGTTTGCCTTCCAGCGATTTCTCATATGCCAGAAATGCGACCTTTGCCCCACCCAGATCGCCAATACTTTCGCCCAGCACCAGTTTGCCGTTGTGGTGTACACCGGGCTCAATGAAATAGTTATCGAACTGATTGGCCACGCAGGCGGCACGGCTCTGGAATTGTTTGAGATCGGCATCGGTCCACCAGTTACGCAGGCGGCCGAGGAAATCGAACTGTGCTCCCTGGTCGTCAAAGCCATGCGAAATTTCATGGCCGATGACCACCCCGATTGCGCCATAGTTCACGGCATCGACCGCTTTCATGTCGAAAGCAGGAGGCTGCAAAATTCCTGCGGGAAATACTATTTCGTTTAGCAGCGGATTGTAATAAGCATCGGAGGTAGGTGGCGTCATGCCCCAGCGGCCCCGATCGACCGGCTTGCCAATCTGCGTCCGGTCATCTTGCTCCAGGAATTTCTTCCCAGCAACCACATTCTCAAAGAACGCGTCGCGGCGGATTTCTACGTGGCTATAGTCCTTCCATTTATCGGGGTAGCCGATCTTGGGGTTGAATGTGGCGATCTTCGCCATGGCTTTTTCTTTGGTGTCATCATCCATCCAAGGGCGGCTGAGAATATCGTCGCGCATGGCCGCCAAAAGATTGCGCACCATATCCTGCATGCGGGCTTTCGCTTCCGGCGGGAAATATTTTTCTACATATTTTTTCCCCAGCGCTTCACCCAGATATTGATCGGTCGACTCCACGCAGCGCTTCCAACGCGGCTTCATCTCAGTGGTGCCGCTGAGATACTTGCCGTTGAAGGCAAAATCTTCCTCGACGAATGGCGTCGATAGGGAACCGGCGTTCGAGTTCAGCAGGTGCCATTTGAAATACACCTTCCAGTCGGCGAGTGAATCTTCCTGCACCATGCGGTCGAGAGCCTGCATGAATTTCGGCTGATCCACATTCAGATCGACATCCTGCGGGATTTGCTTGCGCTTGAAATATTCCACCCAGTCGATGTGCGGAGCCATGGCCTGCAACTGCACGAAGGTTGTGTTGTGGTCGGTGGCGGCGGGATCGCGCAGGGCCACGTTATCGAGCGAGGCTTCGGCCAGCTTGGTTTCCATGCGCATGATGGTTTGCGCCGCGGCCGATGAGGTTTTCTCATCCCATCCGGCAAGTTTGAACATAGCAACTACGTGCGCAACATATTTCTCTCGCGCTTCTTTGAAGCGCTGCTCGGGCTTCAGATAGTAGTCTCGATCGGGAAGTGCTAGACCGCCGGCGCCGATATCGGCCAGTACCCAGGAGGGTTTGTGCGGATCCTGCGAGCTGCCGAAGGCGAAAGGATCGGTCACAAGAATGTCGTGCATGTCGGCCATAACGCGTTGCAATTCGGCGTTGTCTTTTGCAGCGTCGATGCGGGCAAACCACGGTTTCAACGGCTCAAACCCGCGGGCGTTCACACGCGCTTCATCCATGCAGGCGCCGTAGTAATCACCGATGATCTGTTCGTTACTGCCTTTGGGCGCGTTGGTGTCGGCAGTTGTCGTTTCCAGAATTTCTTTCAGCTTGTCTTTCGACGTTTCGCCAGCCTCCCAGCGCTTGCTCCAGCGCTTCATGGACGCCGGAATCGGATTGTTCGCCCGCCACGTGCCGTTGGCAAATTCGTAGAAGTCGGTGCAGGGCTCGGCTTTGCGGTCAATGTCGGTGAGGTCGATGCCATGAAGATTTTGCGAAAAGAGCTGATGTGGGAGAAGAAGCGAACAAAACATCGAGAAAAATAGGATGGTTAATTTGCGCATGGGGCTCTTTTGGGAAATCCTCGAATAGTTAAGTTATTGCGGCTGCCATTGTAGACGAAAAAACGGATGATTGGGGGAGCGTTGGGTGGAGACAGTCCCGGCCTGAGATGCACTCATCGGGAAACCATCGGCACGCCTTACTATTAACAAGCGTCGAGCCTTGTTATGTCACAATTAAAGAGTGATTCAACCCACCCTTTCACCGGCGACGCAGATACGGAATCGGCGTACCACTCCCATCCGTCTTATCGCCACCGATATTGATGGAACGCTGCTCAATCCTCAGTTTCAAATTTCCCCCGGCGATCTTGCCGCCCTACGACGTGCGCATGCGGCTGGCGTCGAGATCGTACTGGTCACTGGACGGCGGCATACTTTTGCACTGCCGATTGCGCAGCAGCTCGGTTTCGATCTTTGGCTCATTAGTTCGAACGGTGCTATCACGCGCTCGCTGAACGGAGAAACTTTTCATCGCGACCTGATGCCCCGCCAGACCTGCATCGATATTTGCGTTGCCATGCGAGAGTTTCGCAGCCACACTGTTCTCACCTTCGATAAAGAAACCAAAGGCGCAATTGTCATCGAGCATCTTGACGACCTGAACGCCAGCATTCGCCGCTGGCTTGAAAAAAATATGGCGTATATCGATTTCGTGGTTCCCATCGAATCTGCGCTGGTCACCGACCCCGTACAAACTATGTTCTGCGGCTCTATGAACCGCATGGCCGAGGCGCTGCAGGCGCTCGAAGCCGCCGGGGTGGACAACCGGGTGACTATTCTCCGCACCGAATATCCTGACCGTGATCTCTCCATGATCGACGTGCTGAACGCTGGCTGCTCCAAGGGGCATGCGCTCGCACGCTGGGCGGCGCATCGTGGTTACCATCGGAATGAGGTCATGGCCATCGGTGACAACCATAATGATGTGGAAATGCTTGAGTTTGCCGGGCATCCGGTTATCATGGGAAATGCCTGCCAGGAACTGCGCGAGCGAGGGTGGAGCATAACGCGAGATAATGGTGAGTGCGGCGTGGCAGCCGCTGTGGACAAATTTATCGGCGTGTAGCGCGGCTGATTACGGAAGATGAAATCTATATTCCAAACCGGGGTTTTGATGGCGGCATTAGCGCTAATTTCCGCTTTTTGCTCTGCCTCAGATAACGCCGTTCTGCGTAATGGATTTTCTATTCTCCACCAGCGCCGCCAAACCATCGGTGATGTCACCCGCCTCTACATCGAGGGAGATCAATCCAGCTTCGTCGACATTCCCACGGCAGATATCGATCACTTCGAGACTGTTCCTGATCTGCCAACTGCTTCAAGTCCTCAGCCACCTGTTGCGGCCGCCACTAGTCATGTTTTCAATCTTAACGAGACCGTGCAAGCCGCCAGCGGGGCGTATCAGCTCGATCCCGACCTCGTCACTAGTGTCATTCGAGCTGAAAGCGGGTTCAATGTTCGTGCCGTATCTCCCAAAGGCGCGCAGGGACTTATGCAGCTTATGCCGCAAACTGCGACACAACTCGGCGTACAAAATGCTCTCGATCCGCAGGCTAATGTGGAAGCTGGTACGCGATATCTTCGTGAGTTGCTCGAACGCTACAATTTCGATCTCATCAAAGCTCTGGCAGCCTACAACGCAGGCCCGCAACGCGTGGAGCAGTACAACGGCGTCCCTCCCTACTACGAAACCAAGGCTTACGTAGCCCGCATTGTGCGCGACTTCAACAAGAAGAAAATGGCCGCCAACCCTGCGTTATCCACGCCCAGGAAAACTGCGACCACCAAGCCAGCCGCTGCTCACACGAAGACCAAACCTGCTTCCTCTGAGCCCATCGCACAGAACTAAATGACTGATTTGGGTAAGGCTCTGCGAGGCTTTGCGCGAAACCCAAAAGCTTAAATTGCGAAAGACATCCCTACTCCCACTCAATTGTTCCCGGCGGTTTCGAGGTAACGTCGTACACTACGCGGTTCACGCCTTTCACTTCGTTTACAATTCGCGTGGAAATATTCTTCAGTACCTCATGAGGCAGCGGAACCCAATCTGCTGTCATGCCATCTTCTGAACTCACAGCGCGGATTGCGCAGGTATAAGCATAAGTCCGCATGTCGCCCATGACTCCAACGGACATGACCGGCAACAACACGGCAAATGATTGCCAAACCTTAGTGTACAAACCTGCATTCTTAATCTCGGTGACAACGATGTCGTCGCACTCTCGCAGCAGTGCTAATCGATCCGGCGTCACTTCACCCAACACGCGTACGGCCAACCCGGGGCCGGGAAATGGCTGGCGCTGTAAGATTTCTTCCGGCATGCCCAGATCGCGGCCGATTTTGCGTACTTCGTCTTTGAACAGATCTTTCAGCGGCTCGATTAATTTCAACTTCATTTTTTCCGGCAAGCCACCGACATTGTGATGCGACTTGATCACCTGCGATGGACCGCGCACCGAGCGCGATTCGATCACGTCGGGATACAACGTTCCCTGCACCAGCCACTTGACCTGGCCTTCCTCTTTCTCAATGCGCCGCGCTTCCTTTTCGAATACTTTAATAAATTCGTTGCCGATGATCTTGCGTTTCTTTTCCGGATCGGTAACACCCTTCAGCTTTCCCAGGAAGCGATCGCTTGCGTCGACGGCGTCGAGATGCAGGCCCAGCTTATCGCGCATGGTTTTCTGCACTTTTTCAAATTCATTCTTGCGCAGCACGCCATTGTTCACGAAGACGCAGGTCAGACGCGATTTGCCTTTTGCATCGCGTAGGGCGCGGTCGACGAGGAGCGCGGCCACCGAAGAATCGACCCCACCGGATAGTGCGCAAATGGCACGGCCGGTGCCCACTTGCCGTTTTACTTGTTCGATGGTGGAGTCGATGAAGTGTTGTGCATTCCAGCTTGGCTTCGCGCCGCAGATCCCGAAGATAAAATTGCGCAGCATATCGGTGCCATTGCGCGTGTGGTGAACTTCAGGATGAAACTGCACGGCATACCACTTCTTCGCCACATTTTGTATTCCGGCTACGGCGTGAGATGTCTTGGCTGTGAGCTCGAACCCCGCCGGAAGTTCGAGAGCTTCGTCGCCGTGCGACATCCAAACCGGCTGGCGTTTTGCCAGTCCTTTGAAGAGTGCCGATGCGGCGATGATGTCGATTTCCGCGTGGCCGTATTCGCGCTTCTTCGCCGGGCGCACTTTTCCGCCGAGCGTATGTACCATGAATTGCAATCCGTAGCAGATGCCAAGCACTGGCATACCCAGCTCGAATAAGCGTGCATCCGCCGGAGGAGCATCTTTGTCGTATACCGACCAAGGTGCGCCGGAAAGCACGATCCCCACTGGCGCATAGCTTTGGATTTCTTTAAGCGTGGCCGTGCACGGCAGCACCACGGAAAAAACGTGTTGTTCGCGGATGCGGCGCGCGATGAGCTGCGTATACTGCGCGCCGAAATCCAGGATGACGATGGAATGGGTAGCGCTGGATTGGGGTTCCACGGAAGAGTGTCTCAAATCGGATGCGCCGTGTAAAGCACGGGAAGTTGCAGAGGTACCCCGGCTAGACTTCAAGTGCCAAATTCGGCAGGTCGCTCAGGATCCGTTCGTTGCGGTCAATCGAGGTTGCAATGGTGTTTTCGCGGGGCGATATTGCGGGTGGAAGCGGCGACGATGCCAAGACAGCATCGGGCATTTCAGCGATGCAGATATAGCCGCCGAGTCGAGCGATGTAGAGCCAGTCAGCGACGGCAAAATAAAACAACATCACAACAATGATGCCTGCAAACACCACTCGCACGGGCACGAATTGAATAAATGCGAACAGGAATGAAGCCGCAGTGGTAGCCACGCTGAAAGCAACTAGATGGGCCAAGCCGGTCCAGGTGCTGACGGCAACTACAGAGCCGATGCGTTCACGGAAGAACCTGACAGCTTGGGATAGTGCGCTAAGCGTGTCTTCATCATCGCGAACGGCGAAGATGCAGGCCAATGAAAGCCACCAGTTCAACGACCAAGCCGCCGTACAGACGATTGCGGCCGACAGCAAAAACAGAATGACGGCCAAGCCGGGGTTGGGATTCACCTTGGTAGAGACGAAGTTCGCTAGGATTCCCGAACCGCTGAGAGCGAGCAGCATTGCCAGAAGTCCGGCGGCGCGCAGGAAATTCAGGCCGATCAGTGCACGAATGTGTCGCGGTTTTTTAGGGCCATTGCCACTGGTTGTGCGTTCAGAGTCAGCCGAGTTCGCATTGGTTAGATTAGCGGCGCGCGCCCGAAAATAATCGAGCAGAGCGTCCACTGTGGTCAATCGTCCGAGCGAAGCAGCGATAATCCAAAGCACAGATAGCGCAAGAGTCGCGCCCAATGCGGCCAGCACGGCGCGATTCAGGCTGCCTTTAAGAATATGCTCGATTGCGCGGCCTACCAGCACGGGTTGTCGAGTGTTTAAAAGCAGTGCGTCAGCACTGCTCACCGGCAGCGTGTCGAGATATTCGATCCAATAAAACAGGAACGCTGCTGTCGCGGTTGCGCCCACAATCCAGCGCCACATGATTTCCGCAAAAGTTACCGATGGCCGGCGGAACGCGGCGCGAAAACCTTCGAGAGTGGGTGATGGAGCTGACATCTTCGAATTTCCTATTGATCAGCATATCGCATACCGCCAAAGCCGAGGTTGTTCCCCATTGCAAGTCGACTTTATTGGATGACGAGATTCACGAGCTTGCCGGGAACGTATATCTTTTTCACGATCCGCTTGCCTGCGATTGCAGCCTGCACTTTTTCGTCGGCGAGTGTGCGTTCGAGAACGAACGGCTCGGTCGCATCAACCGGCACGGTGATGCGGCTGCGCAATTTGCCATTGATCTGCACAGGAATTTCCAGCTCTTCTTCTTTCGCGAGGGCGGCGTCATATTTCGGCCATGTGGCTTTAAGCAAATTTCCTTTTTCGCCGAGCATCTCCCAGAGTTCGTGCGCAAGATAAGGCGCGAAGGGAGCGAGCAAGAGAACTAGGTTGCGCTGTACTTCTGCGAGAAATTTCCCCGGAAGAGCACCTTGCGCAATCGCATCCTCCGACGCGTACAACGCATTCACCAATTCCATGATGGCCGAGATGCAGGTATTGAAGTGCCAGCGTCCCTGGAAGTCGTCGCTGACACGCTTGATGGTCTGGTGAAGCTTGCGCTGAATCTGACGTGCTTGCGGCGTGAGCGTAACCGGCGTGTTGTCCGCGCGCGCATCGGAGGCCGCATTACGCATGACGAACCGATACACGCGCCCCAGGAATCTTTGAATGCCTTCAATGCCCGAATCCTGCCAGTCAAGATCGCGATCTGGCGGCGCGGCAAATAAACTATACAAACGCGCCGCATCGGCCCCATATCGCGCTACCATTTCATCTGGGCTTACCACGTTGCCGAGGCTTTTCGACATCTTCGCCCCATCTTTGATCACCATACCTTGCGTGAAAAGGCGCTCGATAGGCTCATCGTTGGTGACGAGGCCGAGATCGCGCATGAATTTCGTCCAGAAGCGCGAATAGATCAAATGCAAAATCGCGTGTTCAACACCGCCTATATATTGGTCGATGCCGCGGTCGCCGAACCAGTATTGCGCCGTCTTCGAATCGAACGGCGCGTGGTCATTGCGCGCGTCGGTATAGCGATAAAAATACCAGGACGAATCCACAAACGTGTCCATAGTGTCGGTCTCGCGCCGCGCCGGGCCGCCGCATTTCGGGCAGGTTGTGTTGACGAACCCGGGTACTCTGCCAAGCGGTGAACCATGGGCCAGCGTAATGTCCACGTTCTCCGGCAAGAGGACAGGCAAATCTTTTTCCGGCACCGGGACAATGCCATCTTTCTCGCAATAGAGCATGGGGATCGGCGTTCCCCAATAGCGCTGGCGGGAAATGCCCCAATCCTTTAAGCGATAAGTAACGGTCGCTTTGCCGAAACTATTGCTCTCCGCGAAGGCGGACATCTTCTTGATCGCCTCGGAGCTTTCTATACCGCTGAACGCTCCCGAATTGATCAACATTCCTTCATGCGCAACAAACGGAAGCATCGGCTCAGTCATGGTTTCTTCCGGATCATTCGAAATGGGAAGAACCACAAGCCGGATTTCGAGTTTGTATTTTTTGGCAAATTCGTGATCGCGCTCGTCATGCGCGGGGACGCTCATGATGGCGCCAGTGCCGTAATCCATGAGGATGTAGTTCGCAACCCAGACGGGAATCTTCTCATTGTTGAATGGATTGATGGCATAGCGCCCCGTCGGCACGCCATGCTTTTCAATCTCTCCGATATCCCCGGTTTCTTTTGCTTTGCGCTGCTCAGCGATGAGTTGATCAACCTTGAGGCGCAAATCGGGATTGGCTGCGGCAAGATCGGCAATAATGGGATGCTGCGGCGCGAGTTGTAGCGAAGTCGCGCCGAAAATAGTGTCGACGCGCGTTGTAAAGACTGTAATCGTCGCACCCGCCGGACCGAATCCAGTATGAGGTTGCGAATAGTCCAACTTGAAATCGACCAGCGTGCCTTCGCTGCGCCCGATCCAGTTGCGCTGCATGGTGCGGACTTTTTCCGGCCATCCCTCGAGCTTTTCCAGATCGCGCAACAACTCATCGGCGTATTTCGTAATGCGCAAAAACCACTGCTCGAGTTCGCGCTGTTCAACGAGCGTGTCTTCATGCCGCCAGCACCGGCCGTTGACCACCTGTTCGTTGGCTAAGACCGTGCAACACTTCGGGCACCAGTTCACCAGACTCTTTTTGCGATAGGCCAATCCCTTCTCGTAGAACTTGAGAAAGAACCACTGATTCCAGCGGTAATACTCCGGCAAGCAGGTGGTAACTTCGCGCGACCAGTCATAGGCGAAGCCGAGGCGATTCATCTGCGCCTTCATCTTCGCGATGTTGCCCAGCGTCCATTGACGCGGTGGCGTGTTGTTCTGAATCGCCGCATTTTCCGCGGGCAAGCCAAACGAATCCCAGCCCATGGGATGAAGCACGTTGTAATCGTTCATCCACATATAACGCGCGAGCGCGTCGCCAATGGAATAATTGCGCACGTGTCCCATGTGCAGCGCGCCCGAGGGATAGGGCAACATTTCGAGAACATAAAACTTCTTCTTGGTGGAATCGGCCGGATCGGCGGCATAGAGTTGCGGCTCGTTCTGCCAGCGTTCGATCCATTTGGTCTCCACCTGCTGGGGATGGTAGCGGTCGTCGCGTTCGGGATCGCGTGGTGTCATGGTTGCGGCTTTCGAGTTAGATTCTTCTGGCATATACGGAATCCTGACTGGCTGTTAAAAGCTTTGATTTTACAGGAGTAGTAGGGAATTCTCGATTTGCCGGCTCAGAGAGCCAGCGCGAGACGCAGTCGCAGCGATTGCAGCGTGAGGTTGGGCTCACGCCGTAGCAATTCGAGTTCGATATGAGATTCGAACATGATTGGCCAAATATAACACAATCTGCGAGGGCGATTAAAATTCCTGGCTAACGGTAAATGTCTTTGCGATGGCCGACTTCGAGGGCAAGCGCCGTAATTCAGAAATGATTGTTCAATGCTTTGAGTCTTCAGACCTCTTAGCAGCCGCTGCGCTCGAACTGTTGCTGCGCGCCAGCCGGACAGGCGTCAAACCCAACCGGTTGTAGTCGCGAATATAAATTCGCAGGCCGAACTCCGGCGTAGCTTTGATGTAACCAGCAACAATCTGCTCCTTGTAGTGCTCCATGTAAAAATCGAGCGGATCGCGCACATCCATATCGCTAAGAATTAAGTCCGTATCGTTCATCATCAGCCTGTCAAAGCGCATATTGCCCTCCCGATATGCCATAAAATTCCCCGGCTGCCGGGCGGCGAAATTCGAGGCTTGCTGTGAGCCGTATATTTGCACAATTTCGCTGCCTTGCAGGCGAACCGCCGTCAGTTTGCCCTGAATGCGCGGCGGAGGAAAGACCTGTTCCGGATCCAGAACAACATCATCTTTCTCCATGGTGACACCCTGCACTTTATTCGTACTGATCAGCTTGGCCAGATCGATTCCGAGCAAATCCAACACCCCCTTCACCGGCAAATGCGCAGCTTTCACGTGCTCGGCATGTAACCGGATTCGTCCATCTGCGTCGACGGACAATGTGCCTATGGCCTCGAAAGAAACATCTCCCTTCTGATGAAGCTTGCCTTTGATATCAAATTGATTATTCTTGTTTTCAATCGTCACGCCTTTAATGGGCGCATTCGCGGCAGAAAAAACATTTTCATTCAGCACGCGAGCCAGCGAGTCGCAACTGATCGCGATCTCCGCCGATGTCATATGCATGACAAAAGAGTTGTAATCGTCGAAGACAACGACCGATCCGGCTTTGGTGGGAGTGAGATATCCCTGCAGTTGAACAACATGGACGGCAATCGGCCCAGTGTAGTGATAATTGACATTTTTCATCACAACCTGAATCGGGCGATTTTCCGGAACCTCGCCCGACTTCGCCTGTTGGGCTAACGCGCCCGGCGTAATGAAAAGCAGGGATAAAGGCAAGAAACGGATAAGGCCGTTCAATTTCATGGGCATTGGATGCCTCGCTTCAGGGAAGCGTAATGCCTACGCAACAAGTTTCTTCAGGGCTTCAACGTTTCGGCGGTCGTCCCCCGGCTTTTCAATGGGAGTCTCCGCAATAAACGCGGCATGTGCCAGCCGAAGATCATTCAGCAGAATGCGAAACGCTTCCAGGCCGATCGTTCCTTTTCCGATTTGCTGATGACGATCGAGTTTTGACCCGCGTGCGGCCTTGGCATCGTTGCAGTGGATCACCTTTACATTATTCAAGCCCACCGTCGAATCAAGTAGCCGCAGCGTTTCGTAAATGCCTTCCGGACTGACAATGTCGTATCCCGCGACGTGCGTGTGGCAGGTGTCTATGCAGGCGGCGACCGGCACGGCACCCCGAAGGCGGTCGATAACCTCGGCAACCTGCTCGAAGCTGCCGCCAAGAGAAAACTCCGATCCCGCGGTGTTTTCGATCAGAATGCTAAGTCCGCCGCGCACCAGATCGAGCCCTTGCGTGGCAGTGGCGATAGCGGCAGCGGTTTGTAGAAGGCCGGATTCACGATCGGAGCCGCGAAACGAGCCAGGATGAAGAACGAGATAATCAGCGCAAACCGCCAGCGCACGCTCTACCTCACCACGAAAAGCTTCAATAGAATTTTTAAGGAATTTCTGGTTTGTGCTGGCGAGATTCACCAGATAGTTGGTGTGGATGACAAGCGGCTTGAGATCGTACCGGGCGCGGAGCCGCGACATTTCCTCGCATTGCGATTCACTCAGTTCATAGGGAGCCCACTGGCGCGGGCTGGAAGAAAAAACCTGCAAAGTATTGCATCCCAGCCGGTAGGCCCGCTCCGCCGCGTTGTGAATTCCTCCAGCAGTAGAGGTATGGATGCCAATGCGCCGGGAAGTCAGGCTCAGCGCTTCTTTTGGAGCGCGCCGGCTGAGAATATCTGGTTCGCGCGCCATTGAGCGAGGCATAAGAAAAGTATAGAGGGCTGTGGCATGGATTCTGAAATCCAAGATTAATTGGAATCTGAATAAAGCAAGGCGGGACGGGCGAGGAGCCCGTCCCCACACGTTCAATTCATTGTGATCACGGCACGAAAGCGTACTTTGCCGTCGGCGACTCGGTCGTAAGCCTTCGCAATGTCGTCGAGCTTGTAGGTTTCAGTAACAACTTTCACCTTTCCCTTGGCTACCATATCGAGCGCTTCGTACAAGTATTCGGGGCCGTTTTGCATGGAGCCAATCAGCCGCACGCGCTTGAACATGAGTTCCGGCGTGTAGTTCAGGGGCTCGCTGCCCACGCCCATCAGAATGATGCGCCCATCGGGCCTCATGCCCTTGGCGGCCTCAGCTGTAGCCGACCACGAATTAGACGTAGCAAGCAGAACATCGGCGCCACCTGCATCGCGTAATTTTTCGCCGTTCTCGACGATTTCGTCGGCTCCAAGATCGCGGATCATCTTCTCTTTGTCTTTACTTTGAGTAACCGCAATCGTTTCGAAGCCCGAAGCTTTCGCATATTGCAGCGCGAGGTGACCGAGGCCGCCGATTCCAACTACGGCAATGCGTTCGTGCGGTTTCGGATCGGCCAGCCGAAGCCCGCTCCATACGGTGTAGCCGGCACAGAAAATGGGCGCAGCCTGTTCGTAGCTAATGGCGGCCGGCAAGGGCATGGTGGCGTCGGCATAAGCCAGCATGTATTCGGCATGACTGCCAGCCTGCGTGATGCCCGTGGAAGTTGGGTTCACGCACAACTCTTTCTTGCCGCGCAGGCACCACTCGCAGGTTCCGTCTCCTTTTTGCACCCAGCCCACGCCCACACGATCGCCAACCTTGCGCGAAGTCACTCCCGGGCCAATCTCCACAATTTCACCCACGGGCTCATGTCCCAGCACGCGCGGAAACGGAAGTCCAAATAAGCCATGTGTAAGGTGCACATCGGTGTAACAGAGACCGCTGGCGTGAATTTTGATAACAACTTGATTAGGACCGGGCTTGGGAGTTTCCCATTGCTTTACTTCCCACTTGCCATTTACCGAGGGTACGACTGCTGCTTTCATGAGGCGCTCCAGAATGATTGAGATATGCTTGCTTGGATGCGCGCGTGTGAAGGTGGATGCAGAACGTGCCGCGTTTGCGGTGCAAGAGCCGCGAAGGTAGACTTTAAGGGCTGGTAAGGCTTGCCGAACCGCGCTTGACTGGACGGGCGGGGCGTCCGTCTCCACACATTCAACGCTGACTTACTCTGTACGAGGAAACTTATGCTTGTTGTCATGAAGGCACACGCTACGGAAGATCAGGTGCGTGGTGTCTGCGAAAAAATTGAGAAGCTAGGATACCGCGCGCACTCTATGCCGGGAGCGCAGCGTACCGCCATCGGCATCACGGGAAACAAGGGCGAAGTCGAGCAGGGCACGCTGGAAGAAATGCCGGGTGTGCAGGAAGTCATCAAGGTTTCTAAGCCCTATAAGCTTGTGAGTCGCGATATCAAGGAAGACAACACCATCATTCGTTTTCCCGGAACCGCCGCGACGATTGGCGGGCCGGGGTTAGCGATTGTGGCAGGGCCATGCGCCATTGAGAGCCGCGAGCAGGCTTTTACCGTAGCTGAGCGCGTACATCGCGCCGGCGCGCAATTTTTTCGCGGCGGAGCCTACAAGCCGCGCACTTCTCCGTATTCGTTTCAGGGACTGGGCGAAGAAGGCTTGCGGATTATGTCGGAGATCCGCGAGCAGTATGGAATGAAAATCATCACCGAGGCGATCGATAATGAATCGCTTGATCTGGTGGAAGAATATGCGGACATGATCCAGATCGGCGCCCGCAATATGCAGAATTTTTCCCTGCTAAAGCGTGCCGGGCGCGCAAAAAAGCCTGTGCTGCTGAAGCGCGGCATGTCGGCAACACTGGAAGAATTCCTGATGGCAGCGGAATACATTCTGAGTGAGGGCAACTACAACGTAGCCCTTTGCGAGCGCGGCGTGCGAACCTTCGCCGATCACACCCGCAATACGCTCGATCTGAGTCTGGTGCCGGCAGTGCAGCGGTTGAGCCATCTGCCGATATTTGTCGATCCCAGCCACGGCACGGGCAAGAGAAATAAAGTAACTCCGCTGTCACGCGCCGCTGTGGCTGTGGGCGCTGACGGATTGATGGTGGAAGTTCACAACAAACCAGACGAAGCCATGTCAGATGGTCCGCAGTCGCTGTTTCCCGATCAGTTCGATGAATTGATGAGGCAGGTGCGGCAGATCGCGGCAGTGGTCGGCAGGACTGTGCCGGAGATTGGAGTAACGGAGACAGTTAGCGCGAGCAAGTAGTTGTACGCCGTCGCGTGGTATATTGCGCTCATTCATGGGACCGCTTTTTTTCTTCTTCATTTCCTGGTGGAAACTGGTTCTGATGGCCGTGGCGATTGTGCATTTCATCCGCCGCCGCCCCGATACCTACTGGCTCTTCGTCATCCTGTTTCTGGGATGGGTAGGAGCCCTTGTCTATATCGCCGTCGAAGTCATTCCCGATGCTGGTTTGCTTCGCGGCTCCTTTCAGGCCTTTCCGCGGCGACGGAGAATTCACGAACTCGAGCGGGAGATTCTGGATAACCCTTCGGCAGGGAATTTCGAAGAGTTGGGGTTACTCTACTTGGACGACGGCGACTTCGCCCGGGCTCGCGGGTGTTATGACCGCTCGATTTCGCAACGCTCGGATTCCGTGGATCCCTTTTACCGGCGCGGTGTGGCCGAGGTCGAGTTGGGAGACTTTGCCGCCGCAGTTCCGGATCTGGAACGCGCTGTGGCAGCAGATGCGAACTATGACTTCCACCGCGCCATCGGTTTACTGGCGCACGCCTACGCGCAAACAGGTCAAGCGGAAAAAGCCGGGAAGCTTTTTGAGCAGGCCACGAAAATTTCTACCAGTTCGGAAACATATTACAACTACGCTTTGCTCCTGCAAGCGCAAGGACGCACAGACGAAGCGCGGCAGTGGGCGCAGAAAATTCTGGATAAACGCGCGACCATGCCGGGATATCAGAAGCGCCGCGAGCGGGGATGGTTTCGCAAGGCCTATGGGTTGTTAGCGAGGCTGAGGTTGTAAAGCGATTAGATTGCAGCGCAAAGAACTAGAGCAACTCATCGAACTCTGACTGGATTCTGCCATTTCCCTCTAGCATCATCTCTTCCATTTTTTCGAGGGCTTTCTCAAAAGTCGAAGCCACACCCCAACCCACGATTTCCCGCGGACGGTTTTTCTGCACGACATAATAGTATGTTGGGATTCAGCACAAATTAATCGGCCACTGAATTAATTCCGGTCGTTGGTATCGATGTTGAATCCGAGAATGGCGTTGACTTCCACCGGTTGCGCGCCACGCGTAGCGGGACGGAACTTCCAGCTCGGCAAAGCTGCCATAATTTTGGCGGTCATGGCGGCCGGCCCGGGTTCGAGAACTTGCAGGTCTTTCAGATTACCCGAGGAGTCAAGTTTGCACTTAATTACCACTCGCGCGCGGGGAAGATTCGCCGGCAAACTGGTGCGAATGCCTTGGGGACCAGTGAGTGTGCCACGCCCGTGTTCGCCGGTATCGGCTTCGGCAAATTGCATAACGATGGTGCCGATGTTGGTATCAACATAAACGGTGTAGTTGTCGCCGGGCAGCTTGCCGTAGAAATCAAACGCGCCGCCAGAGCGCGAAGTTGCCACAATCGTAATTGCGGGACCTTGATCGGTTTTTACTGAGGTGCGTCCGGGCAGGGTAGGCGCGTTGCTGTTGCCCGAGTCGAAGCTGGGCAGGTTGACAACCGAAGTCGTGCTGCCTCCGTGAACATCGACTCCAGGTGCCGCCGGTGCTCCGGTAGACGATGAGCCCGCACCGCCGGGGCCGGGGGTTGGCGAAATCCCACCATTCGCAGCTGGATCAGACCCGCGCCCGGCGCCGCTCTTGCCCGCGCCGGAATTTTCGCCAGCCAGGCCGCTGCCCGGCCCGGTTCCATGGCCAATCCCCGATCCTCCACCCGAACCACCAACGCCGGGCTTATCACCGCCAGAAGGTGACAGTGCTAATGATCCTTTGCCTCCGCTACCGGGCATGCCGGGTTTGGATCCGGGGTCAGTCGATAAAACCACGCCGGAATTATCGCCACTTCCACCGCCACCTCTAGGAGGCGCAAGAGCACTGCCGATATCACCAGGCCCTCCAAGGCCAGTCCCATGCCTCCCCGAACCCGAAAGCCCCGAGCCGGAACCAACCGAGGGTGGAGGCGGAACGACGTTGGAAGCGAGCAAAGTCCCACTGCCTGAGCCGCTGCCATTTTGCGTACCCGAGCCTTGACCACTCCCAGCGCCGGAAACCGAAGGTGGCGGCGGGATTACGTTCGATGCGCCAAGAGATCGTCCGTCGTGAGATCCACCAGAGGATGTGCCTGTTCCCCCGGACCCAGAAACAGCCGGAGGCGGAGGAATTACGTTTGCCGAGCCCGAGCCTTGCGATCGCCCCGAAGACGAACCGCCGAAGCCGGAAGCAGAACCCCCCATCGATGGCGGTGGTGGAATTACGTTGGCATTGAGCGAAGTACCTTGTCCGCCATTGGTTGTGCGAGATGTTCCCGCCGACGCTGCGTTGGAAACATTCGGCGGCGGTGGCACCACATCCTGCGTTCCAAAGAGCTTGCCAATAATCGAACTGACGAACGAACCATTGGCAGCAGGTGTGGGCGGAGGCGGAACAACGTTCGCTGAGGTGCGAACTCCACCGCTTTCTAATCGCCGCAAGTCAGAATTCGCGGAAGGTGGCGGCGCAACCACTGACGGTGCAGGCATGTTGAGCTTCGCCACTCTCCCCGATTCGCGCTCAGGCGCTGAAACCGGCGGCGGAACGACAGAAATGTCGTTCATCTGCGCTCGAGAAGCGGAAAATTCATGCGTAACGTCGGATGGCGCGGGCGCGATTACTTTGCCATTGAGAGCCGGGGCCGAGCGAGCCTGATCGCGCGACACGCGCGTAGACGCGGGAGCAATCACGTTCGCTCCCAAAGAAGGCGAAGCCCGATTTTGCTCGCGGGAAATATTCGGCGCGGGCGCGATGATGCTCGAATCAAGTTTTGGAGCGTACAGAGTGTGTTCCGATGGTACGGTGGGCGTGGGCGGTATCACTGCCGCGTTTAAAGCCGGCGCGCTGCGCGATCGGCTCGCCGAAACATTCGGAGCGGGCGGCACGATCGTCGTTAAAGTCACCCCGCCGCGCGATTGATCGCGGACGACATGATCCGGCGACGGAGCAATCACATTCGCAGGCAGGCTGGGAGCCGTGGCCGATGAGTGCAAGCCTTCGGATGGCGGCGGTCCCGGCACATGCTTGAAAGCTAAAAGGTTCGCTACCGCATCGCTGGACGATGGAAGTTTGAGGTTGGGAGCATCGACGACTTTCTGCGCAAGAGACGCTCCACGGGCAACCTTAATGGTTTGCGAACGATGATGAGCTTCACGTCCCCCCGCACGGCCCGAAGCTCCGGATTGTGCCCCGCCTAAATCCTCTGTACGCGGCAGTTCGTCAGCCGAATAGTAGATCACCTCGTCGGCCTGCAACCGCGGCGCTGCGTAAGGCCGCATCTGGGCAATCTCGCGTGGCAGCACGATCAAGACAAAAACTAAAAACGCCTGTAGCAGCATCGCCACTGCCATGTTGCGGAAAGCAAAAAGTCCAAAAGGCGACTCTCCCGCTAAACGTGGCCCGGAGCGCGAGAATGCGGGTTCAATGGAACTGACAAAATCGTCCCAACGCGGCGGCCACTCCACCAGAAGCTTCGGGCCTTCATCCAGGCGAATGATCCGTACTTCTTCGAGTTGGAGAGAATTGCTCAAAACTCTGAGTTTACTTGGACCTGGCCCCGGGGGAGAAAAACTAGCCGGTCTCCTTCATCCTGATTTCAATTCTGTCGCCCAATGTAGTTTCAGTTCTGGCCAGCGTGTGGCTGGGTAATTCCAGGACTGAGGCCGCCTGCATGCGGATGGGGGAAAAACGCCAGGGCTGGAGGTTGTGCTCGACGTGCACCACCGTCCCCGCGCGGTCTAAATAGAGTACGTCAATGGGGAAGCGCATAGCAAGAGTATGAACGCCCCGGCACGGACGAATCCAGAGGCCAGTGCCATTACGGAAGTTATCGGGCGAAACGCCGATTAGGCCGCGCAGGCGGGAGAGATGGGTTTGGGCGACGGCCAGTTCAGTGGCGAGGTGCTGCTGCCGGGTCAGATTGTAGGCTTGATGAGCGGGCATTCCGTTGGCGACCATGCCTTGCAAACATACCTTATTTACTGACGAGGGAGTGGTAAGCCTGGATCAACGCTGGCCCGATGGTGACGAAGAGGAACGGCAGCAAAATAAATACGACAAGCGGAGGAACCATCTTGATTGTCGTCTTGGCAGCCTGTTCCTCTGCGCGCTGGCGGCGTTGCGTGCGCAGGGCATCGGAGTGGACGCGCAAGGCCTGAGCCACGCTGGTTCCAAAGCGGTCCGTCTGAATGAGCGTGCCCACCAGAGAACGCACATCATCGACGCCGGTGCGGTCCACCAGATTGCGCAAAGCCTCGGCGCGAGGTTTGCCTGCGCGCATCTCAAGGTTCACCAGATGAAATTCATCGCCGAGGTCAGGATGTGCGTGACGAAGATCCTGGCCCACGCGCAACAATGCCTGATCGAGAGCGAGTCCAGCTTCGATGCAAATCACAGTAAGGTCAAGCGCATCCGGCAAAGCAATCCGAATACGCCGCTGCCGGTCCTTGATCATGCGTTTCAGAAAAAATCGCGGAATAAAAAAGCCCAGCGCCGGTACGCACACCAGCAAAGGCATATTATCGACGCCGGCGAATAGCAGCACTCCCGCCAGCCCGAGGAAGCCCAGCAGAAGACGGGCCCCGAAATAGTAGCTGACATGGCGTGGCTCGCGAAGTCCGGCTTGAATCAACCAGGCGCGAGTTCGTGAAACGTCCGACGGAGAAAGCGGAATTGCTTTACTGAGAGGATCCAGCGCCTGCTCGATTCGCTCTCTTACTTTGATCGCAGGCTTTTCCGGCGTGATTGTCGGCTGGCTGCCAAGCGCACGCAAGCGGGCGCCTAATACCGAGCTGGGAGTGATCGCGGCCGCTCCAAAAGCAAACACCACCAGCACGATGGTGACGAACACGATGATAGTCAGTATCAACGGCATCTTGGGTTCCGCGCCTTAATCTTCACACTTGAATCTTAATTATCTTGCGAATCACGAAATATCCCACCGTCTGCAACGCAATACTTGCGACCAACAAAGCGTGGCCAATGGGGTCATAAAATAGCGGGCGCACGAACTGCGGACTGAAAATTGCAAGTATGGCCACAACCGCGGGCGGCATGGCCATCAGCAACGCCATCGTGAGACGGCCTTGTGCAGTGTGCACGCGCACCTGGCGCTGGATCTTGAACCGCTCGCGGATTACATAAGACAAATTATCGAGGATCTCCGCAAGATTGCCGCCGGTTTCGCGTTGCAGCATGACAGCGGTAACAAAGAACTTTACGTCGACCAGCGGGACGCGCTCCGTGAGATTCATCAAAGCGTCACGTACCGGCATGCCGAATTTTTGCTCTTCGTAAAGTTTTCGAAACTCGCTCGAAAGTGGCTCGCCTACTTCGCTGGAAATCATCTCAAGGGCGGTGGTGAAGGCGTGTCCGGCGCGGACAGCACGGGCTAGAGTGTCAATGGCCTCAGGGAAAAGCTCTTCAAACTTCTCGAACCGTTTTTGCCGGCGATAGGAAACGAACGAATAGGGAAGAAAGCCGCCGATCAAAAGCGCGGCCCAGCCGATGGCGGCGTTCTTGCTCCAAAGGATTGCGGCTAACCCGCAGCCCACGCCGCAGAGCATGCACAGCAGCAAGAAATTTCCGGCGCGATACTTCATGCCCGCTTGCAGCAAAGACTCCTGTATAGCGGAAACACGGGCAGATCGCCGCAACAAAGTATCGAAAGCGGGGATTTTGCTGAGCTGCTCGTCACGCAGCAAGGCGAATTCAGCATCCGGCTCGGGCTCGGCGCCCTTTTCCACCATCGCGAGCCGTTCTTTCATCAGGCGCGCTTGGGCATTTCGCTGGTCGAGCAGGGACCCAACGAAAAAGGCCATCAAGGCCACGAACACGAAAACGAGAAGTGCAATCAGTGCTGCTGGCATTGTGAGTAAGTCACGAAATCGTGATCCCGTTGCGATCTTTTAATCGTTTAACGGTGTCTTTAGATCTCAGTCCTCGATTCAAATAGCGCTGGGCGCAACCGCGTGCCGGAGGTGGCCAGCCGCTCGGTGAAATGCGGACGCAATCCGGTAGCTCGGAACGCCCCTCGAACTTTGCCATTTTCATCAATCGTGCGCCGCTCGAAGACAAAAATATCCTGCATGGTAATCATTTCGTTATCCGTGCCGGTGACTTCCGAAATGGCGATCACCTTACGCGTTCCATCGGATAAGCGCGCAATCTGCACCACGGCATGAATCGCCGAGGCGATCTGGTGGCGAATCGCCCGCTCGGGAATATTCAAATTCGCCATGGAAACCATATTCTCGAGACGGCCCAGCGCATCGCGAACAGAGTTAGCGTGCACCGTCGTCAGTGAGCCCTCGTGGCCGGTGTTCATGGCCTGCAACATGTCGAAGGTTTCTTCGCCGCGCACCTCGCCCACGATGATGCGGTCGGGGCGCATACGCAAACTGTTAATTACCAACTGCCGCTGGCGTACCGCACCTTTGCCTTCAATATTAGGCGCGCGGGTTTCCAGGCGCACGACGTGTTCCTGCTTCAGTTGCAGTTCGGCAGCATCCTCGATCGTGACGATGCGCTCCACGTTGGGAATGTACCCGGAGAGAACATTTAACAATGTGGTTTTGCCGGCGCCCGTACCGCCGGAGATCAACATATTCAATTTCCCCTTCACCATGCCGGAAAGAACTTCAAGCATCGGCTCAGTGAGGGTGTGATTTTCCAGCATGTTGCGCGCGGTAACCGGATCGCGGCCGAAACGGCGAATCGAAAGACAAGCGCCATCGAGTGCCAGAGGAGGAATAATCGCGTTCACGCGGGAGCCATCGGCAAGCCGCGCATCAACCATGGGCGAAGATTCATCCACGCGCCGGCCCACACGGGAAACGATGCGCTCGATGATCTGCATGAGATGCTGATTGTCTTTGAAGGAAAGGCCCGTCAATTCAAGCTTTCCGGCCCGCTCTATGTAAACCTGATCGAACCGGTTGACAAGAATGTCGGAAATCGTATGGTCTTTGAGCAGCGGCTCAAGCGGCCCAAGGCCGAAGATTTCATCCAGAATTTCCCGCGAAAGCCGTTCCCGCTCGGCAAAGCTGAGCGGAACAACCTCATTGTTAACCGAGTTGCGGATGAGGATGAGAACTTCTTCGCGGGCAGTATCGCCGGTGGAGCGGCCCAGCTTTTCCAGATCGAGACGGTCAAGTATTTTTCGATGCAGGTCGGATTTTACCTGCTGATACTCATTCCGCTCGAAAGTCTGCAAATTCGCCATAAGAAGCCATTACACGGTCTTAAACAGCGACCAGGCTGCGCGTTTCACATCTACGTCGTTGCGCGTCAACTCCTGCGCCAACCCGGAAAAACATCGGGCAATCTCGGTGTGGCTCTGCTCCATGACCGGAGAACCGCGATCGATGGCTGAAGAGATTGCGAAATACTGGTTGGGAACCCGCCACAACAATTTTACGCCGGCGGCATTTTCCGCATCGGCCTCGCTGAATCCCGGCACCTTGCGGAAGCGGTTCAGTACAAGGCGCAGACGTTCGCGGTTGCCGGTTTCTCCCAGGTATTGCTGCACGCGAGCCGCGCTCCATAGCGACGCAACATCGGTGCAGGCCACAAGCAAAACGCACTCGGACAAATTTGCGACCAGCCGGCTTGCGGAATCTAGCCGGGAGGAGTTATCCACCACCACATATTTGTAGTGCGTCACCAACATATCGAACAGCTTGACGAATTCCGCCGTGGAAGGCTCGATCGCCGCGGGGAGATTGGTTCCCGCCAGCAGTTGCATCCCGCCGCTGTGCCGGGTCATGAAACTTTCCAGCAGGGAACTATCCATGCGGTGAAGATTTCGCGTCGCATCGGCAATCGTAAACACTGGCTTCACGTTGAGGTGCAGCGCTGTATGGCCAAGCGGTGCGAGATCGACAAGAGCGGTTTGCCCGTACGCCGATTGCAGCGCCAGTGCAAGATTTACGGCCACCGTCGTGGCGCCATTGCCGCCTTTAGCATTCGCCACAAAAAATACCTTGCCTCGCGGTCCCTCTTTTTGCACACGGCGTTGCGCGGAAGCGAGGCGTACGAAAGCTTCCAGAAGATCGGTTGTGGTCGTAGGCCGCTCGATAAATTCGCGCGCCCCGGCGCGCATCGCGCTGACGATCACCTGGGGCTGGTTCATTTTTCCAATCGCGAAAATGGCCGTGTCAGGAAGTTCCTGATGCAGAAGTTCGATAGCGCGCAATGCCGGAGTTTGATTATCGGCGGAGATATCGACCAGCAGTACATCCGGATTTGCCGCCTGCACGCGCCGCATGACGGGATCGGCGGGCGCTACAGGGAGCGTGGCGCAACTATGCACTGTTTTCGCCACATTGGTGCCATCGACCAGCACCTGCAGCATCGTACGCTGCTCGCTGTCAACGGCTACTACAACGACCGAAAGCTCTGCCATACTGCTCGAACTCCAATTCCAAACCGCATCAACTTATTTCTATTAACTGACCGCGTCATTTTTTTAGAGACGCGAGAAAAAAATCATTTCTCACCCGGCTTGCCGGACTTGGCTCCATCGAAGTGGTCCTTATCCATAAACGGCTGCGGATTCTTCGGTCCCGCCGGCGCTTCCGCATTCGGGGAAATACGGTGCACCGTGCAAAGCACCATCAACTCCGAATTGCTTTTTTGAATACTTTTGCTCTTGAAAAAAGCACCGAGGATCGGAATATCTCCAAGCCCGGGAACCTTATTCCAAATATCGGTAACACGATTGTCGATCAAGCCGGCAATAATGAAGCTTTGCCCGTCGCGCAATTCAAATTCAGTTTCCGCCTTACGCGTGCTCAAAGCAGGAACGGTGAATCCAGAAATTGTCAGAGCGTCCGCAAAGTCGAGCGTGCTCACCTCAGGCGCAACCGTCAGGTGAATATTGCCGTTAGGCATAATCACAGGCGTGAATTCCAGTTTTACGCCGAATTCTTTGAACGAAATCGTAACGGCGGTAAAGCCTGCGCCCGGTTGCACAATCGGAAAAGGAAATTGTCCTCCCGCCAGGAAGCTGGCTTTTTTGCCATTCACCGCGATCAAATTAGGTTCAGCCAAAATCTGCAAGAGATTCTTGCTTTGCAGAGCCTCCACCACCACTCCAAGATGAATATCGGGACGAAACAACATCAGGTTCAACACGTTGCTGATGGTTTGGTTCTCGGAAAACGGCCCCGTTTGCCCGGTGGTTTGAGTAATACTCTGCGAGCCAAAGCCGCCATATTGGCCGGTGGTAGCCGTTCCAATCGTATTGCCCGCCCCCGTGGAAAACAAGTTAGCTCCCAGCTGAGTCAGGGCTGAGCGGTCGACTTCGGCAAATTTTACTTCCAGGAGGACTTCCTGAGCTCCTACTGGACCAAAGGTGAGCACATTCACAACATTCTTGGAATAAGCTGCCGCCAATTCGCCCGCGCGCTTAGCCACGTCTTCAGTAGTTACGTGTCCGGAGAGAACAATGGCTGAACGCGAAGGCGTAACCGTAATCTGCTCATCGGGAAAAACGCGATGTTCCTCTTCAGCACACGCGCTCACGTCAACATCCACACGCAGATCAAAGCTGCGCGAGCGCTCGAGTTCGTCCCAGATCAGCAGTGAAACTTCTCCGGGTGCACGGCCGTGAACAAGGATTTGCGTGGGCGTAATCGGCTGGGCGTAAGCGACGGTTGGATCCGTGACCGAGATTCGCTTGATCTGTTCCGTCGTATTAATCAGAAGAGATTTGTCCACCATTACGCGCAGCGGAGCCGCTCCTTGTGCCTGCGCCGGAAGAGTGGTCTGCGTCGTGGGTGGTTCCTGAGGTGCGGCGCCAGGAGGCGCGGCAGAATCTTGCGCTACCATGTAGCCGATCAAGAGAGTCGGGACGCAAAACCACAACGCGGCCAGTTTCACAAATCTTGTGCAAAACTTCATCGTATGATTCCTCTCCATCTGAGGAAGCCTGCCATGCGGTCCATGAAACGGGCAGGCCAAACAACTTTTCGCTACTTGGATTCTTTACAACCCGCATCATTGCAGTCGACTACTTGCTTCTTTTCGCCCTGATAAACCTCTACGCTGAGCACCGATGGAGGGGGAGTCGGCGCTACAGACTTTGGTTGCTTCACGGGATGGACATGAACCGGTTGCGGAGCGGCTGGCGTGCCGCCCTTATACAGACCTTTGGCATTGGCTGCGGTCACATCGTCTTGCAGTGTATCGAGGGGGTTGCGCAGGGAGAGTTGAATGTGACCTTCAGCGCTGGCCAGCGTAAGACGTTCCGCGTCATCGGGCGAAACTAAAAGGGTAATCACCGGCGTATTCTGGGCATCGCCGGCGGCGTTGCGCTCCAGAGTATGCCCGGAAGCAATTACAGCGACATTCTGCAACACCGTTGTCGTTTGGCTTTCACTGCTGCCATTTGGAGTTCCCGTCAGCAACACATCAACGCGCGTTCCCGGACCCACAAAGCCGGCAACGGAAACTACTTCATTCACGCGCACAGACACAGCTCTCATTCCCGGAGGAATTAACGAAGGCAAACCCGCTCCGGCATTTTCCGGCGCCAGCTTGCTCGGCAAAATGAACTCGCCCTTGGAAATCGGAAGAATGACTCCGCGTCCCAGCACTTTCGACCGAAGGCTGAAGGTTCCGCTCGGCAGGGCAGAAGCCGGATACTTGACGATGCGCACGTCGTGCTCTTCAATGCGGGCTCCCACCTGGATGTCGTTGGCAGCCACAATCACATCGGTTCCCGGTTCGCCGCCCGATGCGCCGCGCCCTTGTAAGTTTTTATAAACAACAATGCTGACGATGGCTCCCAATGCTAAAGCCACTGCTCCAATCATCAGCAGACGAGTACGGTTCATAGCGCTTCCTTAAAGCGAATAGAAGGTATTCTTCGCGAGGAGGGTCGCGAAGCCATTCCTGCCTTATTGCGTTCCAATATCCTACTGAATGGAGCTGGCTACGTTTGAGAAAACATTGTTTGAATTGGACCCAATCAACCGAATGGTACCCACAACGATCACCAGAATAACCGCCAGCATGACGGCATACTCGGCGATGTCCTGGCCTTCTTCACCACGCCAAAGCGCTTGAAGACGCTGTATCATTTCGACCTCCTGTTTTTTTTATAATGGATACGCCCACAAAAATTCGACCCCCCGGCGGAACTTTGCCTCAGGTCCGCAACAATCGACCCTATGGAGGATGGTCCAAAATATAAACCATAATAGCCCCACGTAACCAAATAGGTGTAATAAATTGCATACCACGGTAACTTCTCGCTGGCTTCGGCCCGCCTTTGAATATCATTACTCAATCTCATACTGTCGGCTGTTACCATGTACAAACCCTTAACCACCCGTGGCTGCCAGCAAAAGCCAATCCGTGGCATTCTTCCAGCCGCAATCACGCCGCCGTATCAGTGTTTTCTTTATTGCGTGCATGCTGTGGTTGAATTTTCTATTTTTTGTCGACTACAGAGAGGCAACGAAGAAAGGATATACCGATTTCTCGGTTTTCTACACCGCCGGAACGATTCTGCGCCAAGGTCTCGGCCATCAACTTTATGACCGGCAGGTCCAACTCCGGGTGCAGCAGGATTTTGCCGGCACTCATCCGTTCCTGCGTGGACCACTGCCCTACATTCACCCGCCGTTTGAAGCTGTAATCTTCGTTCCACTCAGTTTTCTTTCTTACCGAAATGCTTTCTTGCTATGGGATCTGGCCGGCATAGTTATGCTTTTCGGGGTAGCCGCGCAGTTGCGCCCATTGGTCTCCAGGCTTCACCCCCTATCGAATTGGGAATTTGTGCTTGGCTCTCTCGCATTCTTCCCGGTTTTTATGTGTTTATTGCAGGGGCAGGATTCAATTTTGCAGTTGCTTGTCTGTTCCCTGGCTTTCCGCGCATTGCAGAGGAATTCCGATCTGCTCAGTGGATGTTGGCTGGCCCTTGGTTCTTTTAAGTTTCAGTTTACGATTCCGATTTTCCTGCTATTTATTTTTTGGAACTGGAAGCGGAGACGCTTTGTTCTAGGTTTTGCAGTGGTTGCGCTACTGCTTGTCATGCTCTCGCTCGGACTCGTTGGCACAAAGTCGTTGCTGGGATATCCCGGATTCGCCCTACAGACAGTAGACGTGCGGGCATTAGGCGGAGTTCCCCTGAGCCTTCTTCCGAATTTGCACGGGTTGGCGCAGGGTTGGCCTTATCCACTTTCCGGCCTATTTGGGATGGCCCTTGCCGTTATAGCCTCCATCGGTCTATTTTTGTTCGGGGCTATGAAGGGCCGCACAGAGGAAGAAAGTAAAAATCTAAACTTGCAGATTTCGTTGGCTGTTTGTGTCGCGGTGCTGGTTGCCTGGCAGACGAACGTCCACGATCTTAGCCTGCTCATTCTTCCCATCTTTTTCGCAGCCGATTACGTGTTTCATCAAACCTCGAAGGAAGCGATATCCATCCGCGCGTTTCTGCTCCCAGTTCTGCCGCTTTTCATCAGTCCACTGTGGATGGTGCTTTGGCTTGGAATAGGCAAAGTAAATCTTATGGTGATTCCGTTGCTTTGGTGGGTTTGGGAGCTTGGTAAAGAGCTTTCGCGCAATCGCGGAAACACGGCGGCATTGGCACAAGACATTTGAAGGAAAAAATGACGGTCGACGGAACGGAGTATATTCCACCGCGGACACAATCACCTGCAAAACTTGTCGCTTGCTTTATTTTCGCTTGTATAGCCGCCGCAAGCATGTGGTCATACGTCGATTGGATCTTGGTAGGCCATCAAATAGCGGATGCTGCCGCGCACGATCGCCCGCGCGGAAATCTTTCAGATCTCTATCCGCGATGGTTAGGGGCACGAGAACTGCTGTTGCACCACCGCAATCCTTATAGCGATGAGATAACGCTCGAAATCCAGCAGGGATATTACGGGCGCGTGCTCGATTCCGCTCGACCGGATGACCCGAAGGATCAACAAGGCTTCGCCTATCCGGTGTATGTCGTGTTTTTATTGTCGCCGCTGATTCAATTTCCATTTCATAATGTGCAGATATTTTTCTTCTGGCTGCTGATTTTTCTAACGGCTGCCAGCGTTTGGTTGTGGTTGAGAGCCCTGCGCTGGCAATTGCCCCTGGTTGGCGTCGCCACGTGTATTGTGTTCACACTCGGCAGTTTCCCCGCGGTGCAGGGAATCAAATTGCAGCAACTGAGCTTACTGGCGGCGGCAATTCTTGCCGGCTCGGCTGCGTGCGTGGCAAGTGGTTTTTTGTTGGCCGGCGGTGCATTATTGGCTCTGGCTACGATCAAGCCGCAATTGGCATGGCCGCTTGTAGCCTGGTTATTGTTCTGGGCCATCTGCAACTGGCGTGCCCGGCGCAAGCTCGTATACGGGTTTGGTGTGGGAATGGCGTTATTGCTCGGGGGCGCCGAGATCGTTTTGCCCGGCTGGTGGCGAATGTTCGCCGCTGCGGTCGGCAAATACCATCGTTACACGCAAAATCAATCAGTGCTCGACGAGTTGCTTCCCGGGGTTTACACGGGGAAAATTGCCGCCGTCGCGGCCGTGCTTGGGTGCGTATGGCTCGTATGGAAGTTTCGCAATAAGCCGGTCGGCGAAGCCGGATTCGGCATGGCAATCGCTCTCATCACGGCGCTGACGGTGCTTATCGTCCCTATGTACGCCCCCTATAACCAAGTGCTGCTTTTACCTGCAGTTCTAGCGATCACACGGGATCGGACGTCCCTTTCGCACTCGCGTTCCATTCGCTTCGTTTATGCCGCAGGTGTCATCGCTCTGGCTTGGCAATGGCTCGCCAGCCTGAGCCTCATCGCCATCTTCTTCTTTTTGCCCACGCTCGCCCTGACCGCGTGGAAGTGGCCTATCTTCTCAACATTTGCCATACCGGTACTCGTATTCGCGCTAATCTTCATCGACGTACTGAGACAGCCCGAGGTGCAGGAGTTGCGAAAACAGGGGGTCGAACACTGAACTGCCGTTCTGAACAAATGAAACTTCTTCGCGCAAGGCTATAATTCCTGTCATTATTCTTATTCGGCGGAACCGTAACGGCTTAATCGCGCGCCAAAAGCAATGACTTTAAATTCCATAAGAACTCCGCAAAGCTCCGGCTCGGGCGTCTTCCCGGCACTGGTTATGGTGCAGGGCAACGAACAGAGGAACATTGTCCTCAACCGCACCCCCTTCAGCGTAGGGCGAAAAGTGGATAAGGATCTGGTGATCGCCGATCCTCGAGTCTCGCGCGATCACGCGCTGATCGTGCTCGAAGAAGACGGATTCTATCTCGTTGATCAGGGCAGCAAGCACGGAACATTCGTCAACGGCGAGCGCATTCAACGCCAAAAACTCGAACGCAACGACCGCCTGGAATTCGGAGCGCGCGATTCCAGCTACGCGATTTTCAACCCCGCTCACGGAACCTCGAATACCGCGCGCGAGTTCCTCAGCCAGATTTCCGGCATCCAGATTTCCCAGGAAGCCACAGACCTGGAGAAGCTGACTCTATTTCTCGAAGCCGCGCGCAAGTTAAACACGGCAGGCGTTCTCGACGAAATTTTGATGACCATGCTCGAAGTCACGCTGCGCCTAACCCGCGCCGAGCGTGGATACGTCTTCCTGAAAGACGATGAAGGCAACTTGCGGCTGGCCGCCGGGCGCAACAGCAAAGGCGAATCGCTGCTCGATGACAAAACAATTTCCCATTCTGCCTTGGATGAGTCGTTGCGTTCGAACTCGGAATTTCTGCTGACCGATACCGGCAGCTCGATGGATGTTGCCGCAAGGCAAAGCATTGTGGCTTATGACTTACGCACCGTAATTTGTATTCCGCTGCGCAAGCGGTCGGTGCAAGCGACCCGTGAGCAGCAGACTCCGGCCCCAGGGTCGCCAGCTGAAGTGCTGGGGGTTTTGTATGTGGACTCGCGCTTTGCCTCGCGCGAATTCTCCGGAGTGGGGCACGACATTTTGCGGGCGATCGCGACAGAAGCGGCGTCCCTTATGGAAAACGCGCGCCTGGTACAGGCCGAGGAAGAATCGCGCCGCTATCAGCAGGAGTTGACGATCGCGGCCAGCATTCAGCAGCGGCTCATGCAGGTGAAAATTCCCGAAGTCCCCTTTGCCCGGCTGCGCGGAAAAAATCTTTCTTGCAAAGAAATCGGCGGAGATTTTTTCGATGCAGTGATAACGAAAGAAGGTCTCGCAGTTGTGTTAGCGGATGTGAGCGGCAAGGGAGTCTCGGCCGCGCTGCTGGCTTCCACCTTGCAGGGGATGATTTACTCGCATTTGAGTTCCGATATGCCGCTGCTGGAAGTCGTGACGGCGGTGAATCGCTTCTTTACGGAAAAATTGGTCGGAGAAAAATATGCCACGGTGCTGCTGGCGCGCTTGCGCCGTGATGGCGATTTGGAATACGTGAACTGTGGCCACGTACAGCCGTTGCTGGTTTGCGCCGGGGAAGTTATGCGTCCGCCGCACGGAAATGTCCCGGTAGGATTGCTGGCGGACGCGACCTTTGAGAGCGCGCGCTGCCAGATGAAGTCGGGAGACCGCTTTATTCTGGTGACCGACGGTGTAACCGAAGCGGAAAACGCCATGGGCGACTTTTTCGAAGATTTTCGACTGGAAGCGGCAGCGGCCAAGGCCCCAACGCTGGAAGGCATTTTCTCGGCGGTATCGGAGTTCTGCGCCGGCAATCCGTTGAACGACGATTGCACAGTTGTAGAGTTGATTTACGCCGAACCCGGCGACTGATCTTTATTCAGCGATTCGTTTACTCGAAGTTTCGTTCCCTGAATTCTCATTCCGAGCGAAGCGAGGAATCCGCGGTCTGCTCGCAGCGGCAATGCCCTTTGCATCACTCCACCACCACGTTAAAGTTCGTCCCCTCCCACCGTTTTTCCTGCGGCCAGTAAAAAGTAAAGCCGACCTGGCTTCCCGCCGGTAGCGACGCCGTAGGTAAATCGAGAATGTAGGTACCCAGGCCAGTATCCCGAGTATTCGTTTCCTGGGAACTCTTCCAGCCATCAATGCTCCAACGCACCAGTGCCGGATCAAGCAAGACAATCCGCAGCTTCTTATTGCGCGGAATCGATCGCGCCTTATTGTTAAACCTCCACCCGAAGATTTGCCGTATAGGTTTATCAATTTGGTAGCGTTGCACTGTCTGCGGCGGTTGATCAAAAATCTTCCCGTCATGCAGCGACCGGCGCAGTTTAATGTACTCGGAGTGCGCCCAAACCAAAGGGCAAGCGGATCCTGTCGGTTTGCCGCGAAATAACTCCGGCCCGGGCAAATCGTCGGCATCCCACACCTGTTCAGGTAGAAGTCGACCGGCGCCGGCCGTACATTGCTCGATCATCGTGAGCAATGCCTCCGCTTCTTTCGGATTGCCAGCCGCCAATTCATAATGAGCACGCTCTCCCGCCAGCAGCGGCCAGGGGCGTCCAATGCCGGTGCCATCAAAAGGCGAACCATCTTCATGCTCACCATATCCATCGCCGTTGTAGCGGTACCAACAGGGCCCTTGCGGCAATTGCACCTTAAGCAGTGCATCAATGGCTCGAACCGTATTCAGAATCCGGGGATCGTCCGGCGCGCGCAACCCAAAGCGCACCAGTGCCAGCGAATCGGGACTGATGATGCGAAAAGCTTGCTCCATCCCTTGCCCCGGTGGCCGGTTCTTGATGGGAACAAATCCCTGGGTAGGGGAAGCTGCCGCATCCACAATTGGAGGCGAGATGCGAACGTAATATCCTTCGACGCCAATCTGCTGCGCGACATCGCCGCCCGTGGCATAAGTCCAGCGTTCCACATTGTCATTCCACGCATCGGCAATTTCGCGAAGATAGATACCGATGTCGTTATGCCCGCAGAGATCGGCAATATCGGCAGCCGCCAGCAAGGCGGAAATTTCCGCCGCCAGTGTAAACGGAGAATAACCGCCATCCTCTTCCCATCGATCCTGCTGGGTGACCGGCCCATTGCGCACGATAAATCCCGCGGCTTTTTGCACCATCGGCCACCAGCGATCCAGTTTGCCCAGCTCATTTCCAGCTTCGCGCCGCAAAAGATCGAGCAGCAGGATGGGAAAGGCAGTCTCATCCATCTGAATGCCGCTCCAGTAGGGGCGTCCATCGAGCCATAAATTCTGTGCCCAGTTTCCCGCCGCTTCCTGCGTGGCCTCAAGATAATGAAGAACTCTTACCGCATCCGTCACAGCCCCTGCCGCCAGTAATGCTCCGGCAGTTTCCACCAGATCGCGCGGCCATATCAGGTGATAACCTCCCAGATCTTCATCGCCTTTGTTGAATCCCCACGGAATGGAGAGGCTGGCAATGATCCCCCCGAGAAAATCTTTCGACTCGTGCGTACGCAACACCGAAGTTGAGGCGCGATAAAGATCGATTTCGCGCTGCGGTTCGTCGAGCTTGAGCAACGTTTTCTGCCAGGTTCTCCATTGGGCAACGTAGCGCTGGCGAAGTTCGTCGTAATCTTCGAGCAGCGTCGAACGCACCTGCTGCCCAGCCTCGGTCACGATGCCGCCAAATCCCAAAGCCAGCACAAATTCTCCATTGCACGCAACCAAATCGATCTCGCCGGTACATGCAATGTTGCCGTTTTCAGCGCGCTGGTACTCCCATTCCATGGCAAAGTGTTCCGAGATGTCCTGCCATCCATCCGAATAACCAACGAATCCCACCGACATTTTTTTCCACGGCGCGGAGCAGGCAAAGGCCAGCGCGGTGCCGTCGTGCTCGGCTAAAAACATGGGCACGCCCTTGTAATCCCCCACCCACGCGGTATTCGAACTTCCGCAGTTCGCCAAATGCGGAGAGAGCAAGCCATAAAGCCGGTAGTCAGAGAGTTGGCCCTGCAACGGCTCAAAGCGAACCTTTTGCAAAACCACGTTGCGGTAGGCATCAGTCAGAATTTCTTTATGAATGCGATAGCGCCGCGAGTTTTCCGTATTGACCAACTCAAACGCCGGAACTCCTGGTTCAAACGGCTTGTTTTCGAAGGTGCAGTGTCTTTTTTCTTCGGAGAAATAATCCCGCCCGTTGGTGACCAGAAATCCCATGTCACGCGTGCAGGCCTGATCGACGCGCGGAAAGTAGACCTCGTTCAAAATGCCATGGCTGATCGTGAACCAGACTTTGCTGTGCTGGTTTAAAGCGGTGCCCGCACCAGTTTTAGCGCTCGAGGTCCAGCGCGGGGGAATTCCGGGCCATCCCGGGGCATAACGTATCGGAGAATCGCTCATGAAGTTTTCATTTTAAGGCTCGAATAGAGATCGTCGCATAACAATCAAAGAATCTGATGGAAAAAATGGCCAAAAAGCCAAACCCCGAGCAATCGCTCAGGGCTTCGCAGATGCCAAACACCGCTCGCCAATTGCCATGCGAACTCCAAGTCGAGCGAGCATCCGGACTAAACCTAAACTTCAGGGATGGACCCGTAGAGGCTCGAACTCATAACCTTCAGGGTGCGATCCCCAATTCTCCTGGAGCTCGCGGAGAAATCTGGTTCGCTTCGCTAATCTGGCTCAACCATTGCCAACCTTCCCGATACACTGCGTACTTGGATTGTCTTTTTCGTGGCCTTGGGTACAGCTTTACTCCTTTAACCCTTTGAAACACCGTCACCGGAATCACATACCACAAATCTTCCGGCACGATGTACGCCACCAGCACATCGATTTCCTTCAAGCTATACTTTCGCTTGGTATTGCTTCCGGTTGCACGAAACATATAGCCCCCGTACTTATGCGCATGGGAAGCCGATTTCACCTGCACCCTCCACAACCTCGTCCCCGAATCCACAATCAGATCGTACGGCTCGCTGTCGCCCCAGGGCTTCGATACGCCAAATCCCATCCTCGACGCCTTATGTAAAAACGCCGCCTCCGCCATCTCTCCCCGCCGCTTCCGAGTCAGGTTACTCCACCACGCCGCATCCCGAGCCCTCCACTCCTGTGCTTCCGCCATCGCCATCAAATCGCCAATACAAACACCCATATCCGCCATTCCTCTCTGTTGCCCACGATGTGATTCCGAGCCGGCCACCTTGCAAGAACCTTGTCATTCCGAACACGCGCGATAGCGCGGGTGACGAACCTGCTTACTTGCCACAAATCAGAAGCCCCCGCCGGAATCATTTTCCGTGGAGGCCACCTCGCCGACACTTCTCGACCTTGCTATCAATGATGAAGCAAGTTGCAAGCGGGCAAAAGGTTATATGTCACGGGTAAGCTGTGGAATTGCGAAGAATAAATGGATGCGGAATATTTATAACTCGAGGTTACGCGGCAAGGGGCACCCGGCTCTTTGTCATTCCATTTTTACTATTTGTCATTCCGAACCGGGCGGAAAGCCCGGTGAGGAACCTGCTGTTTTGCAGCGCTCAGAAAACCAACAGCCCCCGCCGGGATCGAATCCCGTGGAGGCCACTACACAACGAAACCGAGTTGTACGGGCCACCGGTCGCTCCTTTTTCATCCCATAGAAAAGCTGCGCTGCTATTCTCGCGAACCGAGTCTTTCCCGAAGTGAGACTCAGCCTACAAATAAAGCTCGGGAAGGGCACGACTTCAGTCGTGCCACTTTATTCTGACCAGAGAGCGGCTTTAGCCGCTGAGGTGCGCTCTTGAAGCCGACTCGGTCCCTCAGTCCACACGGAACATATTTCGTGACCTTCTCAACGTGGCAGCGACGCAGACTCTTCGTCGTGGAGTCGTACGCTCGATTATTTCTGAAGACGCTCTATGGCTATCGCAGGCAGCGGCGATTCGAGTTACACGCATTCGTCCTAATGCCCGAACACGTTCACCTGCTGCTGACGCCCGCCTCCAACATGACCCTGGGGCGATCAATCCAATTTATAAAAGGAGGCTACTCTCACGCGTTGGGAGCGGAGTTAGGCCGAAAAGGTGAAGTGTGGCAACGCGGATTCACCGACCATCGCATCCGAGACGCCGCCGATTTTCACGCGCATCCTGGCTACATCCACGACAACCCAGTAAAGCGAGGGCTGGCCGCGTCGCTCTCGGAGTATCGATATTGCTCCGCGTTCCCAGGCTTCAAACTCGATGGCTGGCCCACAGCGGCTAAAGCCGCGTGAGAGAATACGCGCTTGCGGCACGACTGAAAGTCGTGCCCTTCCCGAGCGCGATCTGGCAAGTTTCATTCAAGCTGGCAAGCATAGGATCGGGAAGGGCACGAGTTCACTCGTGCCAAAATGTCTCGCGGAAAAAGAGCACGGCTCTAGCCGCTGAGGGCCGCTACAAGGGGCAACCTGGAAGCCAGCCAATAAGCAAACCTTGTTCGTTCAAAGACGAGAAGACCTAGAAGAAAAACCGCGAGGATCGCACGAGCCATCAAATCCCAACAAAAAAGTCCTAACCGTGCCGTAGGCGCTGGCGGGAATTCACCGCCAAGATGCAACCGCGTCCCGTAGGGACGCATGAACTGCTATCGCACGCTATTATCGAGAAACTGAACGAGATGGTCTACCCGGATTGACAAGGTAATCTCTTTCTTCGGGAACCACATTGATTGAATGCCAGCCAAGCCTGGAATAGGACGCCAGATGTTTGAATTAGGCGGTTGTTTCAAAAGGAACCATACTCCGCCACCGCTAAAACCCTCCGCTCTAACTCCTATATCCGCTTTTCTGAAGCGCATCAAAAAGTGAGAACTAGAATCGTATCCCTTCAAAAATCTATCCGAGTCGTCAGGCGTGCAAATTCTGGAGCGCCGATTTATCAATTTGGCTATCCATTCCCGTTCAGCAATCAGATCAGACACGTCCGCAGGGAAGCCGCTTAGAATACAACCTGCTCCTGACGGCGGTGCATGGGCAATCGATGGAAGATCGTAGAACTGAAGGTCACTGTTGGGCCAGATCGTGTCATCTACTTCGAAGTAAGCAAGATCGAGTGCCTCGGGGGAATCGCATCTGACCAGCGCTACACTCCGTAACTGGACGATGCAATTGGGCTCAAGCGGAGGAAATACCTCAACCTTCTTTCCACGCGACAAAGGTCTGCTACTCGGGAGAAGAAGTGTGACGCCGGCGCTCTCGGACCCCTCAGGGAATACGTGGCGGGCAGTTACGAGCAGCTTGCGGCCTCGCCAGAGGACTGCGGTAGCACTTGCGGTATCCAGGTGTGGCCCGCTCGACTCAAAAGCGAGTCCAACCGTGTACCGAGAAATGCAGTGTTCGAAAGCATCTAGAGCGGGTTCGATTTCGGCATCCGTATAAGACATCGAAATATCCAAAAAGCCCCGCCTTGCGGCGGGGCTTCGGTTCTTACTGGCCACTGGCAACTGGCCACTGCCTCTTAGTACATGCCTTCCATGCCACCGCCGCCGTGTCCACCGCCGCCGGCTGGAGCTTCCTTCCGTTCCGGAATCTCCGCTACCAGGGCTTCCGTGGTCAGCATCAACGAGGCGATTGAGCCGGCGTTGGTCAGTGCAGTGCGCACCACCTTCGTCGGATCGAGCACTCCCGCTTTGACCAGGTCTTCGTAGTCGCCGGTCAACGCGTTGTAGCCGAAGTTCGTATCCTTCGACTCGCTGATCTTGCCCATAACCACCGCACCCTCTTCGCCGGCGTTTTCGGCGATCTGGCGCAGGGGTTCCTGGATGGCGCGCTTCACGATGTTGACACCGATCTGCTCATCGTCCTGGAGCTTCAGCTTGTCGAGAGCCGGTACGCAGCGAGCCAGCGCCACGCCGCCGCCGGGGACAATGCCTTCTTCCACGGCTGCGCGCGTCGCATGCATCGCATCTTCCACGCGGGCTTTCTTTTCCTTCATTTCGGTTTCGGTTGCGGCGCCGACTTTGATTACGGCTACGCCACCGACCAGCTTCGCCAACCGCTCCTGCAGCTTCTCGCGGTCGTAGTCGCTGGTGGTCTTCTCCACCTGGCTGCGAATTTCGCGCACGCGGCCTTCGATCTCGGCATGTTTGCCTTTGCCTTCGACGACGGTCGTGTTGTCCTTGTCGATGGTGATCTTCTTGGCCTGGCCGAGGTCGCTGACCTGCACGTTCTCGAGCTTAATGCCGAGATCTTCCGTGATGGCCTTGCCGCCGGTGAGGATGGCGATATCCTGCAACATCGCCTTGCGGCGATCGCCGAAGCCGGGAGCCTTGACGGCCGCGACTTGCAACGTGCCACGTAGTTTGTTGACCACGAGAGTAGCGAGCGCCTCGCCTTCAACATCTTCCGCGATGATCAACAGCGGCTTGCCGCTCTTGGCAATCTGCTCAAGCAACGGAAGCAGATCCTTCATCGAGCTGATCTTCTTTTCGTTGATCAGGATGTAGGCGTTCTCCAAAGCAACTTCCATGCGCTCCGGATCGGTAACGAAGTACGGAGAGAGATAGCCGCGGTCAAACTGCATTCCTTCGACCACTTCCAGCTGAGTCTCAAGCGTCTTCGACTCTTCGACAGTAATGACGCCATCCTTGCCAACCTTCTTCATAGCTTCGGCAATGATGTGGCCAATCGTCTCGTCGTTGTTCGCCGAAATAGTACCAACTTGTGCGATCATTTCTCCCGATACTGGTTTGGAGAATTTGTCGATTTCGCCCTTGCCGCGTTCGCCGGTCTTCTTGTCGAATGCGCCGCAGACGAGTGAAACAGCCTTCTCGATACCGCGCTTCAGGGCCATCGGATTGGCGCCGGCAGCAACGGTCTTCACGCCTTCGCGATAAATCGCCTGGGCGAGAACGGTGGCGGTGGTGGTCCCGTCGCCGGCAACGTCAGAGGTCTTGCTGGCCACTTCGCGAACCATCTGGGCGCCCATGTTTTCCAGGCCGTCCTTCAGTTCGATTTCTTTTGCAACGGTCACGCCGTCTTTGGTGATGGTCGGCGAACCGAATTTCTTCTCGATCACAACATTGCGGCCCTTGGGGCCGAGCGTGACTTTAACTGCGTCGGCGAGAAGGTTGACGCCGCGCAGAATTGCCTGCCGCGACTCTTCTCCGTGTACGATTTGTTTTGCCATGATTCTTTTCTCCTATTTCGATTCTGTTTTATTAAGATTTGTCATCCTGAGCGCGGCGTGCTTTGCCGCACGAAAACCCAGTTACCGCCTCGATCCGGCAGTTTCCTTCTTGGCCGGAGTGGAAGCGCCGGTCAGAACGCCGAGGACTTCGTCTTCCTTCATGATGATGTAGTCTTCGCCATCGATCTTGATTTCGGTGCCGGAGTACTTACCGAACAGGATGCGATCGCCTTCTTTAACGGCGAGAGGGAATGTCTTGCCCTCGTCGTTGGTGCGGCCGCTGCCGGTGGAGATGACTTCTCCCTCCTGCGGTTTATCTTTTGCGCTATCAGGAATAATGATGCCGCCTCGGGTGGTTGAAGCTTCCTCCACGCGACGGACCAGAATGCGGTCATGTAGTGGGCTGAATTTCGCCATGGTTGCAACTCCTTTCATAGTTGATAAAGGTTGAGGTACGTAGACCTTATGAAGTTTTCTAGGGATTTTCAGCGAGCTGTTAGCAGTCTCGCCTACTGAGTGCTAATTGTAGAGATGTGAGTGGGGTGTTGTCAAGGGCGTTCCAGTACGGTCCGAAATAATCCAGCGTTTGACATCGCCGATCAACCAACACTCTAGCTTGGTTGGAATACTCGATCAATTGGGAGTTGCATGGCGCAATCGGGCGATTGGCCTAGCGATGTCTATGATTGGGCTTGGACGTGAGTCCAAGCCCAATAGTCTTCTAAAAGCTAACCCGCAATGAGAACTGGCCGAAACGGCGCTCATCATGATTGCCGCCCGTAGCCAGTGAGCCAAGGCCGCCTTTTAGTTCGGTCACCGTTAACGGCGCAGGATTTACCAACGCGGTTTGCGTGCTGTTTGGTACCAGGCCATCGTAATAAAGATCGGTCGCATTCACGTAGTAATTGTGGTGGTTGAATACGTCGAATCCTTCCGCGCGGAACTCCATTCCCACGCGTTCCGTGACTCTAAAGCTCTTGGCAACGGCCATATCTGCGTTCCATGCGCCGGGCGCCCGGAAAGCATTGCGATGGACCATGTTTGCCGGAAAAGGTCCCAGGTCGGAGATGCCTAGCGTGGAGTTCAAAGGCGCAAAACTCTCTGGAATCGGAACGGTGAGGGCATTGAATTCGTTCGGACCCACCGCTTGCGGCGAACCGACGTGGTAATCAGTGATCGGCGCGCCGGGAGTCAAACGTGGCACAGTGTAGCCAATTTCAAGATTGTTTTCGTCGTAAACGTTGAAAGGGATTCCCGTGCGCGCGGTAAATATTCCCACCAGTGACCATCCGCCTAATGCCTGGCGAGTCACGCCCTTGCCACTCTTGAACCATGGAGTCTCCCAAATTGGAGAAGCCACTAAGCGCTGCCGCACATCGTAATCAGAGCTGCCCCAATCCAGCTTCGGCTGAAATGGATTGGTGTAGCCCAGGCTGCCAATATATCCGGAACCGCCTTGCAGGCTATCGGAGAAGGTCGAACTGATGTCATCCAGCGAGTGCGACCAGGTGTAGTTGGCCACCACGCTTAAACCAGAGTGATGAAGATTTTGGGTTTGAATTTTTGCATTCAGTGCGTTGTAGCTGCTGCCTCCCAGGCTGCCGCGCATGTTGATCGCTGCATATTGATTATTCGGACGGGTAAGGCACTCAGGGGAGGGAGCAGCATTTATGTTGTTGTAGCTGCCTTCGTAACTTACGTACGGGCATGTAGCACCGGTCGCGGGATCGGGTGTCGTGATGAGCGGTTGGCCGAGAAAAGCCTGAGCGGCGCCCACCTGGTTGATGTTTTCGATGTCATAAAGATGAATGCCATGCGCGCCGCTATAACCGAGCTCAAAAATTGTGTTGTGAGTGATCTCATGCTGTATGGCTAAACTCCAGAACTGCGTCTGCGCCACGTTAATGTTCGGCTGGGGCATGCGCAATTCAGCTGGAGGCAGGTTGGTGGCAGGACCGGCGACACCGAGGGGTCCGAGGTCGTTGTTAGTGACTAAGAATTCACAACCGGGGTCGCTAGGTGCGCAATTGTCGTTGAGTACGGCACTGGCCGGGGGGTTGAAGCTAGCATTGTAGGTCACATTGCCGAAGTTGCGTTCGTAACTGATGCCGAAGCCGCCTCGGAGACTGGTTTTTGCGTCGCCAAAAACGTCGTAAGCGAAGCCTACGCGAGGCGCCAAAGTGCCCCATCTTGGAGCCCAGAACTGTCCCACCGAACTCTTATCGGCGATGGACACTCCACCATTTGCTGTCTGCTGCTCGATGCCATTGCCCGAACCAAAATAGAAGTTGGAATCTAAATTCGGATTGTTATTGTGCTGAACTCCATAATGCTCGTATCGCAATCCATAATTCAGGGTTAACCGTGGCTTTACCCTGAAACTATCCTGCGCATAAACCGCCCAATCTTTGTAGCGATAACTGCGTCCATAACTGGCTGAACTTAATGGCGGGACCACCGTGCTGCTGGCAGGGCAACCGTTGGTGCCCGTGCTCGTCGTCCCGATGAACTCTCCCCATGCGTTCAACGTGCACGGAAGCGCCCCGTTCGGATTAATTCTGGCGGAGAATGTGGTTAGCTGGCTTCCGCCTGCATTTCCGGCAACATTGGTCAAATCATTCAGGCTGTCCCCAAGGGTCGAGCCAAGCTGCTCCACCGCTTGCGCGTAAGCGCCATAGGCTACGTTGAGCTGGATATAGGTGAACTGGCCTCCGAACCGCATGTTGTGTTTACCCTTGGTCCACGAGAGGTCATGTTCCAGCTGTATCGTATTTTGTGGTCCGCCATAGGGCAGGCCCCCAGCACCCGGTGCTCCATAGTTCTCCAGTCCGGGGAGCTGAATCAGACCGTTAGTTACTGGGTCTGTTGGCGGAACGATCATTACATTGGGAGTGTTCGTCAGCGCGGTATTAAACGAAGTTATGCTGTTAAAACGCGTAAAACTGAGTTTTGTGTTGTTGAACAAACTGCCGCTGAAAACATGGTTTAACGAAAACAGATAACTCTGATTTACCGAAGACCCGCCGGCGTCATACTGGGGATACACGGAATAAAAAGCTGTGCCGGCAAAATCAAATATATTTTCCCGGCCAGCCCGGAAAAACATCTGGGTCTTGTCGCTCAAGTTGTAGTCGAGGCGGCCAACCAATGCGTAGGTATTCTGTGGAAGCCCTCCGCCATCATCGAACGGAACCTGAAAGTTGACGATGTCGAACACGGGCTGCGAAGCGGCGACCAGCGTGGTCCTGTTGATTGGACCAACCGTAAGACCCGCCGCCGCCAGTTGCCCGGCAGTGGTAACTGCGCCCGAAGCGGGGAGCGCCCCGGTGCCGAAGGATGAAAAGTAAGATTGCGCATTCGCCGGCAACATGGAGACGAAAGAAGGATCGAGTGTCTCTTCGGTCTCGGTGGCCGAACTGCGTACGCGCGTCCACTCCGTGCTCTCAAAGATGAACAGTTTGTTCTTGATGATCGGACCGCCGGCCTGGAACCCAAATTGATTGCGTGTGTATGCGCCCTTTGGGTCGGGAAGCGCACCGGTACCGCCACCAGCCAGAAAGGCTGAATTTTGCGCATCGTTTGCGTAGGTATTCGCGGTGTATGTTGAAAGACGGTTATATTCCCACGCGCTGCCGTGGAAATTATTCGTGCCTGACTTCGTGGTTACGTTAACCACGCCTCCCGAAGCGCGGCCGTATTCAGGCGAGAAGTTATTGGTGATGATGTTGTATTCCTGCACCGCATCGATCGGAACATCTTCGCCAACGCTGACGCCAAACACGGCCACGTTCTCCACGCCATCGAGCAGTATCTCTGTGCCCGACTCGCGCTGGCCATTGATGGCATAGCCCACACCGCGGCTGGAGATCTCCTGGCCACTATTGGCGCTGTTCGTCGTATTGTCACCATTGCTCACGTTGCCGGAGACAGCTACAAAGTCATATGGATTGCGTGTAAGGCTGGGCAGTTGCGCCAACTGCTGTGTATCGATCAACTGCGAAAGTTCCTGCGTCTGGGTATTGACCTCGGTTCCGGCGCTGGCCACGCTAACTTCAACGATCATGGAAGCCTGGCCGACTTCGAGTTGGGCGTCGACCGTTGTCGTAGAACCGACAGTCACTTCCACCGTACTTTTGAATGTTTTGAAGTTCGCGTTGGAGATCGTCACTTCATACTTATCGGGTGTGAGGCCGGGAATGTTGTACTGACCGGCGTTAGCCGAAACCGCCGTGCGTTCAACTCCGGTCGCAAGGCTCTTGGCTTTGATGTTTGCTCCGGAAACCAAGGCTCCAGTCGCATCGCGGATCGTACCGACAATGGAACCGGCGTCCGATTGCGCAAAAGCAGGGGTTGAAAAGAAGGTGGAAAAACTCGATAAAACCAGTAGGGAAACCAGAATGGTCAACTTCCGCAAGTCCCGACTCATAGTTGTTCTCCGTTGTGGGGAAATAACGACAGGGCCCAGACAACACGAACAATGACTTGACTTGGCTAAACCAGCATCGAAGGAGCAGGTTCGATGCGGCTGATGAATGGGGCTACAGGATGCAACTCGCGTTCCAAAACAAAACTGAGTGAAACTAACTTTGTTTGTAATGTTTTGTGATTGTTTTTATCCAATTACTTCCAGAAATGGAAACTTCAACAACCGATATGTACTGATTTTGGTATCTAGCCGTTGGCCTCCTTCACATTTCTGCTTCCAAAGAGTAGGCAAGGTCAGAGAGAAGTTTGTTTGGGATTACTCGGGCTGGGAGTGATTGAGGTAAATCTTCGTAACAAAAAAAAATGGGACTAAGTAGCTTTCTTGCTGCCCTTCAATAGCCCGAGATGCACTAAGCTTTCAGCCGTCGCCACGATCGCCTCTTCATTCGAACGTGGCGCCCAGCCTAACAAGCGCATGGCTTTTTCGCCGGTTGCGTTCTTTCTCTTGCCGAGTTCAGGAATGATCTGTTTCACCGCTGGATCACGCAGGGCGGCGAGGCGCACGAGGAAGTCGGGAAGTTGTCGTGTCGATACTCGTTTAGCGCCTGCACCCATGCGGGCTTTCAAGATTTTCGCGATGTCGAGGATCGACACGAAATCGCCGGCAACGGCAAGGAATCGTTCACCTTTGGCTGCGGGATGAGTCATGGCGCGGATGTGCAGATCGGCGACATCGCGCACATCCACGGCGCCAAAATAAAGGCGCGGAACGCCAGGCATCGCTCCGTCCATTAGTTTCTGTACCAGCAGGATTGACGTGGCGTAGTCCGGGCCCAGAACCGGGCCGAAGACGCCCACTGGATTGACCACGGAAAGCTCGAGGCGGCCACCTTCCTTCGCAATGAACTCCCAGGCGGCGCGTTCGGCGAATGTTTTCGACTTAACATAAGCCGTGAGGCCCTCGCCGTTTGTGTCGGTCCAATCGGTTTCATTGAAGGGCGTTTGCTGCGGCTTTTGCCCGTACCCGATCGCCGCGAATGAAGAAGTCATTACCACGCGCTTGACGCCGGCATCGCGTGCAGCGCGCAATACACGCAACGCGCCTTCGCGCGCCGGCACGATCAGCTCGTCTTCGTTTTTAGGTACGGTCGCGGGAAATGGCGACGCCACATGCAGTACGTATTCGCTACCCGTGACGGCTTCAGTCCAGCCAGCGTCATTTTCAAGATCGGCCGCGAAGAAGGACAGGCGATTACCCGGCTCGCTACCGGCTTGCTTCAGCGTGGCGCGTACATCCGCTTCACGCTTGAGATTACGCACTGTAGTGCGGACCTGATGGCCTGCGGCCAGAAGCTGCAAAATGGAATGGCTGCCGATAAACCCGGACCCGCCAGTGACGAGAATTGTGCTCATGCCTGCAATTGGATGCCAGGGGCTACAGTGCGACTCAGGCACCTAGTTTCTTATAAACAGCCGAAAACAGGGACGGAAAGATGTCGAATTGAATGAAAAAAGGGCCACTATTTGTGGCCCCGTGATGGAAGCCATCTGTGATCAATCTTTAACGCACGTTGATCCAGATTTTGTGATGCAGGCAAGCTGCGAGCAGAGACAGGTTACATAGCAGGTTATAGCGCCTCCGGTGCCGGCGCCGGCCATAGCTTCGAGTTTGGGTTCGTCGAGGTTTTGCAGGGTAACTTTCTTGATTTCCAGCTTTCTGGTTTTCTTCAAGTGAATCTCCTCAGAGTGAGAAGTTAGATCAAAATACAGGGCAGATGTTAATTGCCGGGTAAGTGCAGGTCAAAATAATTAGTGAGAAGTATTTAAGTGAATAAGCTCAGTCTAAATAAGAAAGAGCCGCATTAATGATGCGGCTCTCAAGTTGTTAATAGATATTCTTAGCACGCAACCAGGCAACTGGCTTGCCCGCCGCAAGTGGCGCAGGTCCGGACGATGCAGGTGCCTCCGTCACAGGCGCTCTTGAAGCAAGTAACGCCGGTTATCCCTCCGGCAATGTTATCCAGTGATTGCTGGTCCAGGTCGCGAAGAGTTACTTTCTTGATGGCGAGCTTGGTCATCTTCTTCATGCTGGGTCTCCCTTGCTTGTCTGTGTTGCTACTTATCCCGCGATCTTAGTCATGCGTACGAATGAGAGTCAAGAAATTTACCGACGATAAATGCTTTGAATGGATGTCTCGCGGGACAAAGATTCTGCAAGCAGCAAGAAATGCTGGCGTGCTCATGAAGTTAGACTCGCGAAGCGAGCGCCATGCAACGGCACCGTGCCATCGCACAAGACCGGGCTGGGTGACTTCGCCTATGTCCCATCCCAAACGGGATAGCGCAGCGGCCGGGCGCGGCACGCATAATATCCAGACCGTTTTCCAATTCGCATTAGATTTGAGACAGGCGTCTCACTGTGAGATGTAAGCTCTACCGCCAGCGCAAGCCGCTGGCTGGTAGCTGATCTAACTCATTGAAAAATATAGTCCCTGAGTGCTAGACCTTCCGTTCTGAACGATGGCTGTGTCCGTGCTTCTGCTTCCTGCATAACCGCGTGTTCTGGCTCCCCAAAGCTCTTCCTAACCGGGAAGAGGGGGAGCCCAACCGCACTTGTAAGAGTTAAAAAGATTTCCTTGGAGCTTTCTTCCAGCAATGAAAGCTTTGGCGGAAATCCTTACTTGCATCAGGAGGATTTTCAGTTGGCGCATTCAGGGACAGCGAAGGCGAAGACGGCTCAGGCAAGCACGGTAGCCGAGCTGGCACGCTTTTTTCCCGAAGCCACCCCGGTGCGGATTCCTGTTGAATTCACGCGCTGCACTCGAACCAACGAAGATAAGCCGGGCGTCCAGGGATTGGCGGAAAGCACGGTGATTGAATTTGGCACAACCCGGGAAGTCTTGTTTGCCTGCAACACGCCCCTGGAATTCGCCGACATATTGCGGCTGCGTAACTCGGATGGATCGCTCGATACGGAAGCTTCCGTGGTAGCGGTGCAGTATCACCCCGGCGCGACGGTTGTAGCGGCACGCTTCCTCAACTCGGTTCCCAACTGGATCGTAAAATCATGACAACATCATCCCAGGCGGCATCGCCTGCTCCCGACTATGCGGCGCTGTGGTCCAGCTCGCGGCGTCTTCATCCTATCTATGTTGAGCTGGCGCGTGAGTTTGTGATCGATGCTCCGCCATGCACAGCGCTTGAAACCTCACCGGACTCGCCCGATCGCGATACCGTGGAACAGGCTCAGCAATGGCTGCACAATATGGATGAGCGCATCCTGGTTCACCAGTTGCGGCAGTTTTTGCAGACCAGTTCTCTGGTCGACCGCGACGGCATCGTCGCGATGATGCAGCATCTTCTCGGCAAAGCCGCGCACACCGACTCCGCCCGGGACAAGATCGATTTTCTGCTGGTGCAGTACTTCAGCCAGCTCGCACCCACCGAACTTGCCGACAACGGCGCGGATATCGCTTATGTGGCGCAAGCGCTGGAACCGGTGTTGGGCAAAGTGGATTTAAAAACTCCTCTATGGCTGAACGCGCTGGACCGGGTTCTGGATTCGGCGCGAAAGTGCAACTCGCTGGACGAATTGCTACACGGAGGCGTGCTGGAGCAGGGACGCAAGGCAAAAGCGCAGGCGGGTGAGCTGTTTTATATGCCGGTCGCGCTGGTGGCATTTACCCGCTTCGGATATCTGATGCGGCGGGCGTTTTTCCGCCTGATGCTAACCGATCTCAACAGCATTCTCGATGGCCTGACCGAGCTGGAAGAAAAAGGCGTGACCACGATCGACTGCCGCCGCGCGCAATTTTCTGCGCAGGAGCCGATTGCGCGTCTGCGCATGATTTGCCAGTCATGGAAGGTAATGTTCCAGGCGGAATATTCTTCCGGGCAGCCGCTGCGCATGTTGGTGGATCTGCGAGCATCAGTGGAGGCGGCTTTGGGTCGCGGTGCGACGGCAGAAGATGGCGAAAAAGCTTTGGAGAAAACCGCGGCCGCCAAGACAGCTCTGGCAAGTGGAACAAAACCGCTGGTGGCTGCGGCTGCCGCAAGCGCAGGGGGCCTTTCGACACAGAAAAAAGCTGCGCCGCAAGCGGCTGCAAGACCTGCCACGAAGCCGGCAACCCAAAAGAATCAAGCTCAAGAGTTTGATGTTTCTACGGAAACGGCGGAGTGGAATCCGGATGAGGATGCAAAACCGGGGAAGAAATAGGCAATTTCGAATTGCAATAAATAAAATTTCAGCAAAAGGAATTTTGCGTTTGGAACGCCCGACGGTACTCATCATCTCCGACGACCCGGATTTTTCGCGCGGCATCACTGCGCGCTGGCAAATGGAACGTAATGTGCCTGCGTTCACTATTCTGAGCGGAGATCTCTGGCCCCGCACGGTTGAAGATTTTGAAGTAGCCATTGTAGGTCCGCTGCGCCGCGAGCTTTTGTCGGTGATCATCGAGCCGTTGCATTCGACATCGCAACCATTATTTTGTCTCTGCGAAGATGCGTCTACCGCACAACTGGTGCGTGAGCGCTGGCCTCGTACCAATGTGCTGCGCTGTGTAGATAATTGGCTCGACACACTGATTTTGGCGGGTGGTGAAGCGCTACAGCGCGCGCTTGCGGAAGCGCGTGCCCGCACGGCAGAGCAGGCTTGCGACACACTGGAGCGGGAAGCGACGCTGGGGCGTTACATGCTGGAGATGCGGCACGGGCTTAACAATGCGCTGACCTCGCTGCTGGGAAATTCCGATTTGCTGCTTCTGGAACCGGGCAGCCTGTCGGCGCAATCGCGCGGACAGATTGAAACCATCCGCAACATGACTTTACGCATTCACGAAGTAATGCAGCGTTTTTCGTCGCTGGAAAAGGAAATGAACGTGGTGGCCCGGCAAGCCGAGCACGATTCAGGCAAGTCGAGCTTCGCCGCGGCTGCGGGCTAAAAACGAAATTGTTCGATCGGTAAAAAGCATTCAATTAATCCATCGCGAGATGGCGGGCATAACGACTCATCCTCCCCTGGCTGTGTGCCGATGACATTCATAGGCGCGAGTTTCTCGCGGCTCGGGGAAGATTCTATGCATAAACTTATGGCGACCAGCACTATCCTGGAGCACGAACTTTCCGAATTGCGCCTGCTGGTGGAGCGCCAAACGGGAGTGGTGCTCGATTGCCCGAACAGCGCGCTGGCCGCGCACGTAGCCGATTTTGTAGAGGCGCAGCAACTCGATTCATCGGCCACGCTCTTCGAACGCCTTCGTTCGTCGGAGCAGGATCCTGCCACTTTGCCGTCCCTGTTGGATGGCCTTCTCAACACAAACGCTGGATTCTTCCGTCATCCCGGCGCGATGAACGCTTTAACGCGCCAGGTTTTGCCCCAGCTTTGCGCCCGTAAGTCTACTGATACTCCCGGTCCTGTCCGCATTTGGAGCGCGGGCTGCGCTACCGGAGAAGAAGCCTATTCCATTGCCATGGCAGTTTGCGATGCGGTGAATCCCGCCAACGTCAGCGTTCCTGTGAATGGAAGCACTGCCGGCAAAACAAACGCGCGCACCGGAGGGATTCTGGAAAGCCCAGCGGGTACGGCGCCACAACCAAAGTTGAACCCCGCGTGCTCCATACACATTGTCGGCAGCGATCTGCTGCCGTGCAGTATCGAAACCGCCGATCGCGGCGTCTATCCGCAATCCGCACTGGACGGTCTGCCACCTGCCACCATTCGTAATTATTTTTCGAAGATTGGCTCGCCCGCGGCTACGCCAATGGTCGTGCAAAACGAAGTAGAGTTAGAGGAAAGAAAAATCTCCTCTGTGAACCTGCAACCCGTGGCAAGCCCCTCACACCTGCTGGTAAAGCCACGCTTGCGCAGCCTGGTCACCTTCAATTGCATGAATCTCGCGCGCCCAGGGTACATCGGCCGCTTCGACTGCATCTTCTGCATGGACGTGCTTTCCCACTTCTCCCGCACCCAGCGCCTGGCGGCACTTGAACGATTGCATCTTTATCTTGAACCCGGCGGATATCTCTTCCTCAGCCAAACCGAAAAGCTGGCCGCGCCAAACCTGAACTTCCGCTCCGAAACCTTCGATGGCTACACCTTCCATCGCAAGCCGCTGGCCGCAAGCGCGGCGTACGGAAGATAAAAAAGGGAAGAACTGACCATACTCAGGATAAATGTGTTTTGATCACGCAAATAAAAATTCCTTGGTCCTTAACTCCTTAATCGTATCCCGCAACTTCGCCGCCTTCTCAAACTCAAACCGCTTGGCCGCCTCACGCATGTCACTTTCGAGTTTGCCGATGTAACTATCTAATTCTTCCTGTGAGGTAAATTCCGGCACGCCTTGGGATTCGCTGGCAGTCAGGTCCGCGTAGTCGGCGGCGACGATTCCGGCCAGCGTCATGTCCAGCGGGCGCACGATCGATTCCGGGGTGATGCCGTGCTCTTCATTGTATGCGGTCTGGATGGCACGGCGGCGCAGGGTTTCGTCCATGGCGCGCTTCATGGAGTCGGTCATGCGGTCGGCGTAGAGAATAGCGCGGCCGTTGAGATGGCGGGCGCAGCGGCCGATGGTTTGGATCAACGAGCCTTGCGAGCGCAGAAAGCCTTCTTTATCGGCATCGAGAATCGCGACCAGCGAAACCTCTGGTAGATCCAAGCCTTCGCGCAAAAGATTGATGCCGATCAATACATCGAACTCACCCTTACGCAAATCGCGAAGAATCTTGACGCGCTCCAGCGTCTCAATCTCGGAGTGCATGTAGCGGCACTTCACGCCGACTTCGGCGTAGTACTCAGCCAAATCTTCCGACATGCGTTTGGTTAGCGTGGTCACCAACACCCGTTCGCCCTTGGCTACGCGGGCGCGAATCTCGTGCAGCAAGTCGTCAATTTGTCCCTTGACCGGGCGGACTTCGACCTCAGGGTCGATCAGCCCTGTCGGGCGAATGATCTGTTCTATTACTACACCCGCCGATTTCGTCAGCTCATAAGGGCCTGGCGTCGCAGAAACGTAGACCAGTTGATTGGTGCGATGGTCGAATTCATCGAAGGTCAGCGGACGGTTATCGAGCGCCGAGGGCATGCGAAAACCGTATTCCACCAGCACTTCCTTGCGTGAGCGGTCGCCTGCGTACATGCCGCGCAGCTGCGGGACCGTTTGATGTGATTCGTCGATGAATATCAGCCAGTCGCGCGGAAAATAATCAAGCAGGGTCGGCGGAGGCTCGCCGGGCATGCGCCCAGTGAAGTGGCGCGAATAATTTTCGATGCCGTGGCAGTAGCCCATGGCCTTGATCATTTCCAGATCGAACATGGTCCGCTGATGCACGCGCTGCGCTTCCACAACGCGGCCCTGCTTTTCCAGTTCCGCTTCCCACCACGCCAGTTCTTTCTTGATCGACTCGACCGCCGAGGCGCGAGTCTCGTCCTTCATTACGTAATGCGTCTTGGGATAGATCGGCAGGCGCAGATACTTCTGCTTGACCGTGCCGAACAGCGGATCGATCTGCGAGAGCGATTCAATCTGATCTCCCCACAACTCGATGCGGTAGGCCATGTCGTCGTAAGTTGGGTACACCTCGATGACGTCACCGCGCACGCGAAAGGTTCCGCGACGGAACTCCCCATTCGTGCGCTCGTAGAGAATGTCGACCAGCTTGCGCGTGATGTCTTCGCGCTTGATCTTCTGGCCTTTTTCAAGAAAGAGCATCATGCCGTAATAGGCTTCCGGCGAGCCAAGGCCGTAAATGGCGCTGACCGAGGAGACGATCAGCGTATCGCGGCGCTCGAATAGAGACCGCGTGGCCGAGAGGCGCAGCCTGTCGAGTTCGTCGTTGATGGTGGCTTCTTTTTCAATGTAGAGATCGGCAGCGGGGACGTAGGCTTCCGGCTGGTAGTAGTCGTAGTAAGAGACAAAATATTCGACGGCGTTGTGCGGAAAGAAATTTTTGAACTCGTGATAAAGCTGCGCGGCCAGCGTTTTATTGTGCGCCATGACGAGCGCGGGGCGGTTTGTTGCCTCGATGACCTTGGCCATCGTGAAGGTTTTGCCCGAGCCGGTGACGCCAAGCAGAACCTGATGCTGCTCGCGGTCGAAGACGCCGCGCAACAGCGATTCGATGGCACGGCCCTGGTCGCCTTGCGGCTTGTACTCGGAGACTAGTTTGAAGTCCATGAAAGAAACCGCCCTCAGCTTTTAGCCGTCAGCTTTGTTGTTAAAAGATTAGATGATCTTGGGGACAGAATCGGTCCTTTGATGAAGAACGTGTCATTCCGAGCAGAACGAGGATATGCATTTCGCGTGCAGCTCTACAGAAATTCGATTTTTGTCGCAAAAGAATCTTCCTATTATAAAGTGCGTTATGATTGCTTTCGGTTGAAGCACCTCTGTTAACCTAAAATCCCGCTGGCCTCTACCTTGGCAGCAGTATTACCCCACGCTCGGCCTTGATCCTATTTTTTTTGTGCCGATCACAATCTTGGTGGCCGGTAGTTTTGGTGGCGGCCAATCCTCGGTATAAGCTTCCACCGTGATCGTCCCCGGTGTGCGCGTAGACTGCACGATAACCTGTGCCAGCCCGCTGAACAGGCTGCGCTTCGGTTCTTTGTCGGATTCCTGACAGTTTGGATCGCCATTGCCCACGCCCAGCAAAACGCCTTCGCCGGTTACTCTGAAACTGATGGTGTAGTCCGCCGTAGGCAAAGGCCTGCCTTGTTTGTCGAGAGCCTCCACGCGAAGCAGGGCAACATCTTCGCCATCGGCGTCGATTTCGGTACGATCCGCTGTTAGTTTGATCGCAACCGGTTCGCCTGTCGTTTCACGTTTTTCGGTCAGTACGATTTTGCCATTCTTGCGGCCGCGCGCTTCGAGTACGCCGGGTTCATACTTTACTTTCCATTCCAGATGGGTAAGCGGCTGAACTTTCCGCGATCCTTGACTCTTGCCGTTCAGGAAAAGCTCTACTTCGTCCAGATTCGAATGCACCCACACTGAAATCGGCTCGCCGAGGCGTTCCTCCCAGTTCCAGTGCGGAAACAGGTGCAGCACCGGTTCCGTTCCCCACCAGGCTTTGTAGTAATAGAAGTCGTCTTTCGGAAAGCCGCACATATCGACGATGCCGAATTGCGAGTTGATCGACGGCCAGCCGTAGGGCGTGGGCTCACCGCGATAGTCGAAGCCGGTCCAGGCAAAGCCGCCGGCCAGCCACTCGCGTGCGGCGTAGAATTTCCACCACTGTTCGGCGGTTTCGGCCCATCGGGGATAGTTAAGGTCGTAGGCGCTTACCCAGTTGCGCAGTTTGTCGGTCGAGTAAATGCCGCGCGTCGCCACGGTACTGGCCGTCTCCGAGCCCACGCAGGGCTGATTCGGATGCGCCTTGTGGTACGCGTCATGTTCATCCAGGTTGTAGTTGAAGCCCATGACGTCGAGGATTTCGGGGAAGTGAGCCTTATAGTCCTGATTCACCGCGGCTGTACATAAACGTGTGGGATCCAATTCGTGGGTGCGCGCGATCATGTCGGCGACTACGCGCGGTCCTTGTTCCTTCGGCATCATGATCCACTCTTCATTGCCCATCGACCACAAAATGATCGACGGCGAATTGCGGTAGCGCTTCACCATCAGCTCCAGCTGCGCCATGCCTTCCGGGTTGGCGCTCATCATGCGCGTCTCGCAAAGCATCATCATGCCCATGCGGTCGCAGGCTTCCACCAATTCCGGAGTCGGCATGTTGTGCGAGGTGCGCACGGCGTTCGAGCCCATATCCTTGAGGATGCCGAGGCGATATTCCTGTAGCCGGTCAGGAAGCGCGGCGCCGACTCCGGCATGGTCCTGATGATTGCACGTGCCCTTGATCTCAACGCGCTTGCCATTAAGGAAGAAGCCGTGGTCGGCATCCCAGCGGAGGTCGCGCACGCCGAAGGTGATGCGTTCGGCATCGCGGACTTTGCCGTCAGATTCGAGCAAGAAAACTGCCGTATAAAGGTTCGGAGTTTCTGGTGACCACAGTGCGGGGTCGGGTAGGCTGAAAGCTCCTATTTGCGTCTTCGAGCCGCCGGCCGGAACGGTTGTTCTTGAGCTCCCGCCGACGACGATTTTTCCGTTTGCGTCGATGACTTCATAGTGCACCTCGCAACTCTCCGCCTGTTCGCTATCGTTCTGGACAACAGAACTGACCGTAAGGAATGTTTTATCGCGTTGCGTCCAGGGCCGTACATAGTTCTCGTAATGCCCAAGATGCAATGCATCGGTTTTCATGAGCCAAACGTGGCGGTAAATTCCAGCGCCCTCATAGAACCAGCCATCGCCAAAGCTCGCGTCCATGCGCACGACCAGATAGTTCTTTCCGCCGTAGTTTAGGAAATCGGTTAGGTCGAAGCGGAAGGGCGCGTAACCGTTATCGTTACGGCCGATGAAGTAACCATTCAGGAATACGAGCGCGCTGCGAAATGCGCCGTCAAACTCCACGCCGATGCGTAGGCCTTCGTCTGATTTTGGAATTTCGAAGACGCGGCGATACCAGCCGACGCTGTTTTCTGGATAACGGCGTCCCAGTGGCTTGTAGCCGTGACTCTGTAGCTCGTCGTCGCGCACAAATGGCAATTCGACTGCCCAATCGTGGGGCAGGTTCAGCGTGCGCCATTTGGAATCGTCGAACTTCTGCGTGGCAAACTCGAAGCCGCCGGACTTGGCAAAGTCATCCTGGCTTACGCCAAAACCTAAGTCGCGCAAAGGATCGGCGGCATGGCCCTGGAAAAATTTCCAGCCGAAGTCAAATAACAGGCGCTCGCGGTGGCTGCCGGGTGTTGCGTCATCGGCTGATTGCGCGTCTGCATACTTGCCGAGCAGCGCATGGGCTTTGCTTAAGGAACCGGGAAGCAACGAGTAGGTAGACAGTGCAAGTCCAGAGCGAATCAGATCGCGGCGGGTTGGGGACATTCGCTTCCTCGAACCATGATTTTGAAAATGAACTGAGGAAATATTCGATTACTTTACATCGGCCGGATTAATAATTTTTGTCGATGTACGGAATTTTTTGTAATCGCGAAAGCTTTGCTCGATATCCACGTCGAAGTTCTTCAGCAGGGCCAAGCGCACATCAACCTTCGCCGTGAGCTGGCGCGGCAGCCAGACTTCCTCGTTCACCCGTGTCTGCTCCAGCATCAGGCGCGAACCCTTATGAAACCGAGCCAGGAATAATCCCAGCGAAATCGTATCCAAACATTCCACATCCATCTTCGCCAGTTGCAGATCGCTCTTGTCGATCCACACCCGCCCGTGAAATTTTGGCAGAAACTTCGCATCTCTCATGTGGGGCTCGTATCCCGGGCGCGGCTCGCCGTTAATCACCCAGGCGTCTCTCCCGCCCACGGGTTCCGATCCAATCAACGTAAAGTTGTAGGCGTCGGCAACTTCACGTACAAACTTGCGGTCTTCCTCGCGCTCTTTCTCCTCTTTTTCTTCACGCTTCCTGCGATCCGATTCAGATTCGTTTTTACGCTTGTCGATGATCTTCTGAATTTTTTCTTCCTCCTTCGCCGCGTCTTTTTCCGACAGCGGCTTGTCATCCTTCTGAGTCAAACGCTGCACCTGTTCGCCGTAAATTTCTAAAACCTCGTAAGTGTTGGCCTCGGTGGATTTAATCTCACCTTTGCCATCGAGTTTGTTGCGCACTTCGCGTTCAACATAGGTGTAGTCGCGCAGCCGTTTGTCATTCTCCACGTCTTTATCGGCGACCACGCGAAGCAGCTGCTGCATCTGCTGCTGCGAGAGCGCGCCGTGTGCATCCGGCTTTAGATCGAGAAGGGAAGCGGCATTGGTTGTTTCAGCGCCGCTATTTTTAGGAAGATACGCGGGCGAAGCCTGATCCTGCTGACCGTAAGCCAGCGCGGAAGCGGCGAGAACGAAGAAAAGAAAACAGCAACGGCTCACGCGCACATTTTATCGCATGGGCTCAATTCTTATCTTTGTAAGCTTTACCCAGACACTCTCCCTGAAATAACCTTTCATCGGCGCGATGCAGGCGTTTTGCCATGGCCGGGGTAATCAATGGATAGTGCTTGATTTCGAATAGGTGGTAGACAATGAACCATACCGGCTTGTCGGTCGTCATCCAATTTTGCCGGTCAAACCGCTTCAAATTGACTGGAACCGAGAAGCGCCGCAAAGTGCGCTCCCGCCGCAAATTGACGTAAGTATTGAAGTAGGTTAGCGCCAGTTCACGCAGCGTGCGATGGATAGGCTCGCGCCAGCGGCATCCTGTGTAGTTCGACTTCGCAATCGCCCCCCAGCACCCATTCTCGCGGAAAACAGCAATTACGTGGTCAGTGTCGTGCTCCGCTTCAAAATCCAGCAACAGGGGAGGATAACCATTCGCCCGCAGCGCAGCAGCCGCGAAAATTGATCCTTCCAGGCAATGCGCCGTCTGCTCGGCCAGCACCCGCCGCGGCGACCACGCGGTATCGACGAGATGGTAGGGAGCATCGTCAAGAAACTTCTGGATGCCGTAAGGATTTTTCATGCTGCGCAGCTTGCGCAGTTCAGCGGGAGTGAAGCCGTTCAGTTCGCTCATCGTCGCAAGAGTTTACATGAGCACAACACCGGCTGTGCAAGAGATTCCACCACTAGCCCCTTTACTCAAACACCTTCCCCAACTCCTCCGGCGTATCCACAACCACATCCGGCCCAGCCGCCTTAAGCGTGTGCGGCGCAAATCCATAGCTCACGCCGATTGTCCATAATCCAGCATTCCGTCCGGTTTCAACATCCACATGCGAATCTCCGACAATCACCACTTCCTCTGGGCGTATAGCATTTTCTTCCAGCAATTTACGCGCGCCTTCGGGATCAGGTTTTTTTGTACTGAAGCTATTGCCGCCATAAACATTTGTGAAAAACGGGCCCAACCCGAGCGCTTCGACGATGGCACGCGATGGAACCACCGGCTTGTTTGAGAGCACAGCCATGCGGCGCGAAAAGCCATTGGAGTTTCCGCCCAGAGAGTGATTGGCGCCGCCAACAGCATGACCATTCTGAATGAAGCGCAATGCTCCTGGGATACCCTCATATACCGTCGTGTGATCGAGCTTGTGTTCGCGATAGTAGGACAAGAAGTACTGCAAACCATCGCGCACGATGGCCTCGTCCACGGCCTCACCACCCAGCGCGCGCTGAATCAGAACCGGAGCGCCGTCGCCTACATAGCTCGCAATAACATCATCGGGCAACTCCGGGCGGCCTATATGCCGCAGTGCGGCATTAACGGAGTGAACCAGATCGAGGCGCGAATCGATCAGCGTTCCATCGAGGTCGAAAATCACCAGCTTGATTGTCTGCGGATCAAAGGCGCGGCGGATCTGAATCATCATTTCAAGGATAAATGAAGGCGCGATTTTGCGAAGTGCAGCAGGATTATTGGCTGGTCCCGCGATTCAAACCGCCGTCCCTCCGTATAATTCTTGCATGGCCAAGAGTTGGAAGACTCGTTTGATTCATTCCGATGTGCAGATTCCAGAAGGATACCGGTCGTTAGCCAGCCCGGTATTCCGCGGTTCAACCACATTATTTCCCGATGTCGCTGCGGTGAACGACGGTTGGGATCAATACGAACTTGGCTATACATACGGCCTCTACGGCACGCCCACCACACTGGAACTGGCGGGAAAAATCTGCGAACTGGAAAAGGGCTACAGGACGATCATCACCCCGGGCGGACAGGGCGCTATTGCGCTGATCGATCTCGCATTCCTGAAGAGCGGCGACCACATCCTGCTTCCCGAGAGCGTGTACACGCCCAACCGGCAGCTGGCGCGCCATGTGCTACGCCGCTTTGGAGTGGAATCCAGCTTTTATCCAGCAGGAACTGGCGCTGGCATCAAAGATTTGCTGCAAGAGAACACGCGACTGGTGTGGTGCGAGAGCCCGGGATCGATCACCATGGAAATCGAAGACGTCCCCGCCATTGTTCAAGCCGCGCATGCGCGCGAAATCCTCGTTGCGCTTGATAACACCTGGGCAGCCGGAGTGTACTTCGATGCCTTCGCACACGGTATTGATATCACCATGCAGGCCCTCACAAAATATGTGGGCGGCCATAGCGACTTGCTCATGGGCTCGGTCACTGTGAAAGATCCGAAACTATACCAGCAACTTGGCGCGACGCAGCAGCTTCTGGGCTACGCCGCTTCGCCCGACGATTGCAGCCTCGCCCTGCGAGGCATGAGAACTATGGCAGTGCGGCTGAAGCACATCGAGGCTTCAGCTCTGCGCATTGCGCGCTGGTTGGCGGAACGGCCGGAGATTGAACGCGTTCTTCATCCAGCGCTTGAAGGTTCCCTGGGCCATGAGTTCTGGAAGCGCGACTTCACAGGATCGTCCGGAGTGTTCTCCATCATTTTCAAGCCGGAAGCGACCAAAGCCGAAGTCCGGGCCTTTGTCGACGGTCTTGAACTGTTTGAGATTGGCTATAGCTGGGGTGGAGTGACCAGTTTGGCTGTGGCCTACGAGTTTCACGTATCGAAAAATCGTCCGAATTACGGACACCGGATTGTGCGGCTGAATATCGGCCTGGAAGATCCTGACGATTTAATAATGGACCTGGGAAACTGCCTGCGGCGAATCTGGCCCGAATAAGATCTTAAGGATTCCACCAAAAGATGACTGAAGTTTCCCGCGGCAACTTGCATGTTTCGCAATGCCCCATTCCCATTTACAATGCAACTGGCGAATCGTGCTCCGCACCTTACGTATGTAGCATCTATATAGCGGAGAATTTATAACGCTTTTATTCAGGGAACCGGATGGCAACGACAAAAACCGACCCCAAGCTCTCATTTCCTGCTCATAAAAAATCCCGTAATTATGAGGGATTGACGCGGGAACAATTAATCGAAGCCTACCGCTTCATGTACACCTCCCGGCGCATCGACGACCGGGAAATCATGCTGAAGCGCCAGCAGAAAATCTTCTTCCAGATGTCCGGTGCCGGGCACGAAGCCATCGGTGTTGCAGCCGGAATGGCGCTTAAGACGGGTTACGACTGGTTCTATCCCTATTACCGCGACCGCGGACTGTGTCTGGCGCTGGGCGCCCAGCCTCTGGAAATGTTTCTACAGGCGGTGGGTGCAGCCGACGATCCGAGCTCCGGCGGGCGTCAAATGCCCTCCCACTGGGGGTATAAGCGCCTCAATATCGTGACGCAATCGTCCCCGACGGGGTCGCAGATTTTGCAGGCCGTAGGATGCGCCGAGGCGGGCCGTTATTATTCGAGCCGGCCAACGGCGGCGGAAATCCCACTTCTCGCACAAAATGGGCAAAATGGGGGACTCCCCTCTGCCTCCGATTATCGCCAATTCAAAGATGTAACCTTCCAAGGAGACGAGGTCACGTACGTTTCCCTAGGCGATGGAACCACGAGCGAAGGCGAGTTCTGGGAAGCGATGAACGCGGCAGCGCTGAACAAGCTGCCTGTGATTTTCTGCGTGCAGGATAACGGCTATGCCATCTCCGTGCCGGTGGAAGTGCAAACCGCGGGAGGCAGCATTTCGCGGCTGGTTTCAGGCTTCCCGAATTTTCATTTTGAAGAAGTCGATGGCACCGATCCTGTGGCCAGCTACGGAGCGTTCCAGCGTGCGGTGCGCTATTGCCGCGAGGGACACGGTCCGTCGTTCGTACACGCGCATGTGATTCGTCCTTATTCGCACTCGCTCTCCGACGACGAACGCCTGTACCGCCCCGATAGCGAACGAGAACGCGATGCCGCTCGCGACCCGGTTTCCCGCACGCAGATGTTCCTGCTGCGCGAAGGCATTCTCGACGAAAAAGGCATCAACGAACTGGAAAAGAAAGTTGAAGAAGGGCTTCAGATCGCCGTCGATCAGGCACTGGCGGCATTGCCACCCGCGCCCGAAAGCGTGATGCAGTACGTGTATTCGCCCGACCTCGATCCCACGTCGCCGGCATTCGAGTCTCAGGCGATGAGCGATACTTCCGCCAATTCCTCCGACGCCAAGAAACCAGCCGTCAAAACCATGGCTGACCTGATCAACGCGACCTTGCGCGATGAGATGAAGCGCGATGAACGTATCGTGATCTTCGGCGAAGACGTTGCCGATTGCAGCCGCGAAGAATATTTGAAGCGCAAGCTGGTGAAAGGGAAGGGCGGAGTCTTCAAACTCACCTTTGGCTTGCAGTGCGAATTCGGCAACGACCGCGTGTTCAACTCTCCTTTAGCGGAAGCTGCCATCGTAGGCCGGGCCACCGGCATGGCCACGCGTGGCCTCAAGCCTGTAGTGGAAATTCAATTTTTCGATTACATCTGGCCGGCGATGATGCAGATTCGCGACGAACTTTCGGTCATCCGCTGGCGCTCGAACAATGTCTTCTCTTGCCCTTTGGTGATTCGTGTCGCGATCGGCGGTTATCTCACCGGCGGCGCGATCTATCACTCGCAATGCGGAGAGAGCGTATTCACGCACATTCCCGGACTCAGAGTCGTTTTTCCTTCAAACGCACTGGATGCGACCGGATTGCTGCGTACCGCGATCCGCTGCGACGACCCGGTTTTGTTTCTCGAACACAAGCGTTTGTACCGCGAAACTTTTGGCCGTTCAGCTTATCCGGGTCCGGATTTCATGATTCCATTCGGCAAGGCGAAGATCGTGAATCCGGGGACGGACTTAACCGTAATTACCTATGGCGCCGTTGTCCCGCGTGCGCTGCAAGCCGCTCAGAAGATCGAGCGCGAGCACGGCGTGAAGGTCGAACTGATCGATCTTCGTTGCTTGAATCCGCTGGATTGGGAGACCATCGCCGCTTCGGTTGCAAAAACCAATCGCGTGTTGGTTGCATACGAAGATACCCTGAGTTGGGGCTACGGCGCGGAAATCTCAGCCCGCATCGCCGATCAACTTTTCGATAAGCTCGACGCGCCGGTCCGGCGCGTAGCCGCGAAAGACACATTCGTCGCTTACCAGCCGATTCTGGAAGACGCCATTCTGCCGCAAGCGAATGATCTGTTCCTGGCGATGAAGGAACTGGCGGAATACTAATCTGCGTTGGTGGTTGCCGGGATGGCTCAGTTTGAAATGATTTGAAAGTGGTGCGGCTTCTTCAGCCGCGCCGTAAGCACCCTGGAGTAAATCGCGGCTTACCCGCTGGGGGAGCGTGTTCTTCAACGTAAGCCACTACAAAGTTTGTGAAGATCACACCGCTGTTTTTCTTGCGACGCGTTAGAGCCTTCCATCTCTGGGAGTTCCTTCCACGATTGACCGCCTTTCCGTGCTCCTCATACAATCAGGCGCTACTTCCTGGGGGATCAATGACGCCGCTCCGTCGCAACGCTCATATTCGTCGGCTGGTGAGGATTGCCAGCTTTGCTTCCGTCCTATTACTTTCTTTTGCCTCCGCCGCAGCGCAGACTGCGATCACCACTTATCACTACGACAATTACCGCACCGGCTGGAACTCCACCGAAACCGCTCTTACGCCATCTACAGTGGCAAGCTCTTCCTTCGGTGTCTTAACCAAAGTTGCTCTCGACGATCAGGTTGATGGTCAACCCCTGGTAGTACCGGGCGTCACCATCACTGCCGGGAGCCATCAGGGAGTTCACGATGTCGTCTATGTTGTGACGGGCAATGACACGGTCTACGCCATTGATGCCACGGCAGGTACGGTGCTGTTGAGCCAAAGCCTGGGAAAACCTGTGGGCAAGCCGCTGGGCTGCGTTAACAATGGCCCGAATGTTGGGATCGACTCGACGCCAGTAATCGACGCCAGTGTGAACACGCTCTATGTAATGGCCTACACGCAGGACAATACTGGCCCGGCCTATCGCATTCACGCGCTCGATCTCGGCAGCCTGACCGATAAAATCACTCCCACCGTTGTCAGCGCATCGCACACACTCACCAACGGAACCACGTTCAACTTCAATGCCACCTACCAGCGGCAGCGTCCGGGGCTGTTGCTCGCGAATGGCAATGTCTATGCGGGATTTGGCAGTTTCTGCGATTTCTCTGCCAACCTGTCGCGGGGCTGGCTGTTGGGCTGGAACGCGTCAACCCTGGCGCCGCTCACTGCCAACCGCATCATGGATATTCAGGCCACCTCGCCGAACAGCTTCTTTCTGTCGTCGATTTGGATGTCCGGCTACGGTCTCACCGCCGACGATTCCGGCAACATCCTGTTCGTGACCGGAAACTCCGACTACTCCGGAACCACTTATGACGGCGTAAGCAACATTCAGGAAAGCGTGGTGAAAGTATCGTCCGACCTCACTACTGCGCTGGATTTATTCACTCCCTCGAACCAGGCCAGCCTTGATGAGGGCGATGTGGATTTCGGTTCCGGAGGCGTGCTCGTGCTGCCCGACCAGGCGGGATCGATTCCTCACCTTGCGGTGGCCGCAGGCAAATTCGGCAGCATGTATCTGATGAATGAAGATCACCTCGGCGGATACTCGACCACTAAAAACAACGTTCTCGGCACTTATCAAGTCGGCGGCTGCTGGTGCGGCGAATCATATTTCGTGGATCCCACCGATGGCGCGCCCCGCGTAGTCAGCAGCGGCGGACAGCAAATTTACGTCTGGAAGCTGCAAACCTCGCCGACTCCGAAACTGACGGGCGTCGCGCGCTCTTCAGCCATCCGCAGCGGCGTACAGGATCCCGGATTTTTTACCACCGTATCTTCAAACGGGAACGCCAACCCAATCATCTGGGCGCTTTCGAAGCCGGTTTCGCAGCAGAATAATGCGATCGCGCTTTACGCTTTCAATCCCGACGCAGGCGGCGCTTCGATGGCTCCGCTTTTCGTAGGTGCAGCCGGCGCGTGGCCCAATGTCAAAGGAAACGCGAATCTGGTGCCGGTGGTAGCAAACGGCAAAGTCTACGTAGCCAGCAACAAGCAACTGGTGATTTTTGGGCTGAAGTCGCAGCCGCTGAAGAAGTAAGTTACTCCAACCTGCTATCCATGTCGTTTGGGTACCCCGCTCAAGCTCGCTTGAGCGGGAATTTTATGTCATTGTGCATGTGCTGTTTCGGTTTCTCAAAATTCAGCTGAAGCTGGGAAACGATCAAGTTACCCCCGCTTTCCCCGCAAGCCGCTTCCCGTTGCTCGTTCCTTCCTCGAATGCTAGCCTGAAAATAGTGGGATCGACCTATATCAATTCCGTAAATCCCCCCGCCCGCGCGAGAGCATGGCTGCGTTCCGCAACCGCGGAGGTCTGGGCCAAATTTCTGCTAGCGCTTGTAGGTTTGACGCTGGCTTTTGGTACGGCGCTCTTTTCCACGGCCATGGGCGAAGCAGGGCATTTATGGGCCTCGGTAGTCCTGGCCTCGGTAGCGCTGCTGCTGGCGGCGTTCGTCGGACTGGTCACGGTGCCATACCTGGCGCGCCGCGTCGCTCTGGAACGGCTCCGGCAGACATTCCACTATGAAGTCACGAGGGCTGGCGTGGTGTATGTGCTGGTCACGCTGGTGATCGGAATTGCTGCGCTCAACACAGGCAACAATCTTCTCTATATCGTGGTGGCGGCGATGCTGGCCGCGATTCTCGTCTCCGGTGTAGTTTCGGCGTTGGTGTTGCGCGGCCTGGAATTGGAAGTGCGTTTGCCCGAGCATGTATTCGCCGGGCGAGCCGTGATCGGACGCATCATACTGCGCAATGCGCGGAGAATTCTGCCCTCATTTTCCATTCGCGTAGTCACGGCGAAGAAGGAAAAAAAGATCCGCAAGCAGTGGCGCTGGGAGCGAACAACCTTCGTTTTTCCCGTAAATCGCCCACCGGAGCACCAGTGGGTGCGCCTGCGGGATTGGCGCGTGCGGCGCGTCGATGTGGCGCCGGCCTCGCCGGGAATCTTCGAAGGCATGATTTATTTCCCCTATTTGCCGGCAAAAGCCGAACTGGCCGCAGATTTGGAGTTGCTCTTCGATCGCCGCGGCCGCTATAGCGAATCGAGTTTTGGCGTGGCGACGCGGTTTCCCTTTGCCTTCCTGACCAAGACGCGGGACGTACCATTGCGGAGCGAGATTCTGGTGTACCCGCCGGTAGCCCCTCCGGAAGAGCTGTTTGAGATTCTGCCGCGCGTGCGCGGAGAATGGGAAAGCTTTATGCGCGGGCGCGGCTCAGACCTGTATCGCATTCGCGAATATATGTCCGAGGATTCGGCGCGCCACGTGGATTGGAAGGCGACGGCGAAATCAGGTTCCTTGAAAGTACGCGAATTCAGCCGCGAGGATGAGCGCAAGCTGTGCATCCTCTTCGATAATCCGCCGGCGGGATTGATTTTGAATCAGGCATACGAGCGGGCAGTAAATCTGGCGGCATCGCTGGCGTGGCATTTTTCCTTGCAGAATAGCGAAGTTTCATTTTTCGTATCGGGGCGCGGGCGGTCCTCCGATGTTCATGAATTTCTCGCGCAATTGGCGGTGATCGAACCGGTTCCCACCAGGGAAGCCGATGGAAATGAAATCGCGATGCGGGATTTTTTGCGAGAGTCGAGCCTGCGCAACTCCGGCGAATTCAACGTCATAGTTACCGCGCGATCCCATGAAGTTTTCCCATCCTCACTCTGGAATTCGTCTCATTTCGTTCCAATCAAGAATGATGCAGTCACTAACAGCTTTCCAAAGTTGTAGATTCTTTGCACTTTGGATGTGCTCGAAAATGCACTTACGCCCGATTGCCTCGACTGTGTAAACTGACCCAAGGCAGGTAATAAAACCTGCCAGCGATCTCTGTCTGTCGCGCTAAAACTCCGGGTCCGCTATGTTTACGGCCTCCGCTCTTGCAAATGACTCGCTCGTAATGGCACGAAGGTAACGTTACTTTAGGTTACGCGAGTACATTGAACTGCCGCGCTAAAAGGTTTAACTTTTTCTTAACGATCAGTGTTCCTAAGAACTGCCTTACTCGCTGACTCGATCTTCTAACAGGTCTGGAGAATTGTTGCGATGAGCGACAAAATCAAATTGGTGTATTACCTTCTCTGGATCGCCCATCCTGTTTTTGAATCGTTTATTGCCCTGGCCATGCTTCGCAGTGGAAGGTATCGGCAGTTCAAATATTTCTTCGCCTATATCGTCGCGGAGATAATTGCCTTCGCGGTGGTCTTCCCAACGTACCGTTACAATCCCGCGGCCTGCCTCTATTTGAGCTGGTTCAGCGCTGCCGTCAGCGTCGTTCTCGGCTTTAAAGTTATTCACGAAGCCTTTCTCGACGCCTTTCGCCCGTTTCATACGTTACGGGATCTAGGTACGGTGCTGTTCAAATGGGCCGGACTCGTAATGCTGCTTGTAGCCGGGGTGGTATCGATTTCCTCAAGTTCGTTGGATGTAGCGCCATGGATGCAGGCCATTCTTACCGCCCAGCGCTGCGTCCGCATTATCCAGGTTGGCATGGTGCTGTTCCTGCTATTTTTCGCGCGCTATTTGGGTGTGAGCCGGCGTCAGTATAGCTTTGGTATCGCCTTGGGCTTCGGTTGTTTCGCCATGGTAGAGCTTTCTCTCGTTGCATCCTGGGTAGGCGATCACCTGAACAATCTCTCCATGAACCTGGTCAATATGGTCGCCTACAATCTCACCCTGTTCATTTGGTTGGGATACACGCTGGCGAAGAATCCCGGGCGGGATGTTTCAACCAACTTGTTACGGCCGCAACGCTGGGAGCAAAGTCTTACCGATATTCATCATCCCGTGGCCGGCGACTCGCTCATTCCCATGTTTGAAGGGATGGTCGATCGAGCCCTGTCACGAACCCAAACCGCGCCCACCACGGCTCCGCCTGACCCTTCTGCTGCAAAAGCCGCATCCGCACGCGCCGCGGGATCTGGTGGAAGCGGCCTTGGCTTTTCAGGGATTTCGGGAAACCTCAGCTCCCGAAAATAAGGTAGAGTTCGCCCGCCTGCCTGCGCCTCGTTTATTACATCGACAATAGCTATTTTCGGATTTCGTAAAAAATACCGCCCAATTTGTCGGTGCAGTAGATGACGGGTAAAACCTCCAGCAAACCATTAAATCTAATCATCTAACCTGCTGATATTTAATTATTTGATGTTTTTGGATGGGGACTATTGCGTGCGCGGGTAGATAGCTGCGGCGAACTCCGTAAGGAATTTCCTTAAAAAAGCTTGACTTGTGCCTTATAATTTGTCGCCGCGTTAAGGGGGTTAGTTTCTTTACAACTAAACGCGGAAGGAGAATACCATGAAGCAAGTAATCAGGATTTCCATCCTGATGTGTGGATTAGTGGGCACCTATGTCGCAGCCGCCGTTCCGCAGGTTCCCGCCCCGGACGGAGGGCCGATTCTAGTATGCCCACCACAACAACAACTGCAAGGCAAATGCGTTCAACTGCCACCGATGATGAAGTAACAGTTAGAAGTAACAGTTAATCGAAGAATGCGCGCAGCCACAAGGTCACCAAAGTAACCTGGTAGTAACTTGGGCCGAACCTGGGGCTTGCAATCTTTGGGCTGACGGACTTCATACCATAAACCGTCAGCCCCGTTTTTCTTTGACTTAAAGCTTTTTTTCTAGGGATGGGCCACTGAGCGCGGAGTCGATGGCTCGCTGTAACCCAGCTGGATCCTTAATGGGAGGCTGGCAGGAAAATCCGGAACACAAAACCGCAAACGGCTCACCCGATTTCAACCCCGGCAGATGAGGGATCGTCGCTGCCAGCACAGGTGGAAGATTTTCTGCGACAGCCTGATTTGGGGTAAGCCGGATCGTAGTCTTGTTGAAAGCGAAAGCAGCGATCGAAGCACTCTGCAAAGCTGTACCGTCCTCGCTATTATTCTCGGACACTACAACCACCTGTACCGGGTCTTTCAGAAAATGCGTGACCGCAATCCCATAGGTCGCGGCAAAAATTCCAAACTGACCTGCAACGCCGGCAAATACTTCCAGCGTTTGCTCCGCTTTATCGCGATAAGCCGCATCCCCCGTGTAATGGTGCAACCGCAATAACGCAATCGCGGCCATGGGATTACCCGCGGGTGTGGGCGAGTCCTGAACCGGCTTGCGCCGGGTCGCCAGCACACCCAGGCTCTCGCCCTCGCTGGCAGGCTCCGCATCAAAAAAACCACCCGAAGTCGGGTCAAAGAACCTCGCAATCATCGCGTCGCCAATCGACTGCGCAAATTTGAAATAGCTGAGATCAGCCGTAGCTTCGTACGCATCGAGGCAAGCTAAAACGGTTGCAGCATAGTCGTCCAAAAGCCCTTGCACTTCGCGCTGTTGAGCCTGCGGATCGGAATAAGCGACCACATGCAATAAGCGCGCAACCCCAGTCCGTGTGGGCGCGGGCGACTCGCCCGCGCTAGTTGATTCATGAAGCTGTCCCTGCCAAGCCTCAGCCAAAACGCGATCCAGCGACCGCAGTGCAAAGCGCCGCGCCTCTTTCAATTTCAGCACCTTAGCCGCTTCCAAATAAGCGCTGACGCACATGCTGTTCCATCCCACGTAAACCGTCTTGTCCACATAAGGAGTAGGCCGCAGCAATCGGGCCGCATACATTTTTTTCTTCGCTGAATCGAGCAGAGATTGAACGCGCTCGACCGGGATATTCATTCGCCGCGCAATCTCATCGGCCGCCACGCGCACATACAGCACGTTTTTCGCCGGATTGTGATGCATCTCGCCCGCTTCATAAATGTCATAATGCAGCTCCGCAACTCGCGCTTCTTCTTCACTGAGAACCGCTTGCGCTTCCTCTAAAGTCCAGGTGAAGTAATCGCCGTCGTCATCCATGTTGATGTCGGCATCCTGAGAAGCATAAAACCCGCCACGTTTCCGCTCACTCAACCACTCATCCATCCAGCGAATAATGTCCCGCGCCACATTGGCAAAAAACTCCGAACCCGTAGCCTGATATGCGTGCACATAATTCTTCAGCAATTCCGAGTTGTCGTAGCACATCTTCTCGAAATGCGGCACCACCCAATGCTCATCCACCGAGTAACGATGAAAGCCCCCCGCCAACTGGTCGTAAACGCCGCCGTTGGCCATGTGTTCGAGAGTAGTAACGATCAGATCGTGCAAAGTTTTATCTTTTGATCGGGTATAGCGTTCAATTAACAAATCCAACACAGAAGGATGCGGGAACTTCGGTGCCTGACCAAATCCCCCATTACGCGCATCGAACATCTTGAACGCGGCTTCTTCAATCGCCGCAACGATGCTGCTCGAAACTCGCCCATCCCGTCCCGCAAACGACTCCGCCTGTGCAATCGCGCTCTCCACCATCGTCGCCTGCTCGACTACGTCGCTATTCTTTTCTTTGTACGCATTGGCAATGCTCAGTAGTACGCGCTTAAAACTCGGACGCCCATACCCATCGTTCGGAGGGAAATAAGTTCCTCCATAAAACGGCTTGCCATCCGGAGTAAGAAACGCCGTCAGCGGCCATCCGCCCTGCCCGCTGACCGCCTGCACGGCCACTTGATAGCGGCTGTCAATATCAGGACGCTCATCCCGATCCACCTTCATCGCAACAAAATGTTCATTTACAATGGCCGCTACCTCCGGATCGTCATACGATTCGCGGTCCATCACATGGCACCAGTGGCACCAAACTGCGCCAATGTCGAGTAGCATCGGCTTATTCTCCCGCCGCGCAGTAGCGAATGCTGCCTCGCTCCATTCATGCCACTGAATCGGCTGATGCATAGCGGAGCGCAGGTAGGCGGAAGAGGCGTGGGCTAGGGAATTGAGGGTGGTAGTGGTCATGCTTCCAGTGTACTGCGGGGGCTCCGATATTCGATCCCTGTCATGCTGAGCAGTCGAAGCCTCCCTATCAACGCAGCGCGGAGAAATCGACTTTGCCCTGAGACGCTATTCCTGGGTAAATTCCTGTTCCCGCCGCACCGTCTTCAAATCAATCCCCAACTGCTCCGCTTTCTTATAAAGATGGCTGCGCTCCAATCCAAGCGCCTTCGCCGCCAGGCTTACGTTGGAATGGCTACGCTTCAATTCAGAGAGAATAACCTCCCGCTCAAAAGCATCCACTCGCCCGGCCAGCGGCCCCGAAGAAAGTTGAAACCCCTGCGAGATGCCGCTTCCAGCTTTCGGCATAGCCATCTCCACCGTTTCAAGGTCGACGCGTCCATCAGTGGCCAGCAGCATCAAGCGCTCTACCATGTTGCGCAACTCGCGGACATTTCCTGGCCACGCATGCGATTGCAGTGCTTCCATCGCCTCCGCGGAGAAGGGAACTGGCTTCCACCCATTCTGCGCGCTTACCTGCGCGGCAAAGTGTGCCACCAGCACCGGAATATCTTCTCGCCGCTCCCGTAACGGCGGCAGAACCAGAGGAAAAACATAAATCCGATGAAACAAGTCCTGGCGGAATTTCTCCTCCCGCACCCGCGCCTCCAGATCGCGATGCGTCGCCACGACTACGCGTACATCCACATTCACCGGCTTGTCTCCGCCAATGCGCTCCACTTCTCCTTCTTCCAGCACGCGCAGCAACTTCGCCTGCATAGCCAGCGGCATGTCGCCGATCTCATCCAGAAAAATCGTGCCGTGGTCGGCTTGCTCGAATTTTCCAATATGCCGCCCGGCAGCTCCAGTAAACGATCCCTTTTCATGACCGAACAGCTCCGACTCAATCAACTCCGCCGGAACCGCCGCGCAATTCAACGTGACGAATGCTCCACCGGCGCGCGCGCTGCGCTCGTGAATCGTACGCGCCACCAGCTCTTTTCCCGTGCCCGTCTCACCCAGCACGCAAACTCGCGCTTCGCTCGCCGCCACGCGCTCCACCTGCGCCATGACTTTTTTCATGGCTATGCCCTGCCACACAATCTCATGCTTGCCCAGCCGCTGCTTCAACAGCCGGTTTTCACTTTCCAGTCGTTGCAGCTTCAGCGCATTTTCGACAGTCAGCAAAAGTTTTTCCGTGGAGATCGGCTTCTCCAGAAAATCCAGCGCCCCCAGCCGCGTGGCCTGTACCGCCATTCCGATATCAGCCTGTCCTGACATCATCACCACTGGAGTAGTCACACCCTGCGCTTTCAACTCCTCCAGCAGGGCCAATCCACCTTTGCCCGGCATGACCACATCCGACAAGATCAAATCGAAGTGTTGTGCCTTGGCCAGCTCCAACGCTTTGGCCGCGTTGTCGCAAACCGTAGCTTCATGTCCGGCCAGCCGAAACGCCCGCGCCAGCGACGCCAGCGTGTTCGCTTCATCGTCTACTATCAGCAAATGTGCTTTGACCGGCAAATTTCCTCCCGACAAATAAATCCCTCAACCTGCATTTAGTGGCAACTCAATCACGAAAGTCGTTCCTTGTCCCGGCTCGCTTTGCACTCGGATGCGCCCGCCGTGATCGCTCACCACCGATTGCACAATGGCCAGCCCCAATCCCGTACCGTGTGTCTTGCTGGTGTAATAGGGCGTGAAAATACGGTCGCATTCTTCGCGCGTTAAGCCAGCGCCTGTATCCGCAACCTCTATCAGCGCTTTGCCATCTTCCGCCTGCGTTCGCAGCGTAAGCGTCCCGCCCTGCGGCATCGCATCCATCGCGTTCAACACCAGATTGGAAATGGCCCGATGCAACAGCTCCGCGTCGGCCACAACGGGGTCGAGAGAAGAATCGAGTTGTAGTTCGCAATTGATTTTCGCACCCGCATTGAGTTGCGCTTGAAAAAGTTGCGCCACGCCGCGTATGACGTCATTCACTTGCACCGGCTCGAGATGCGGTTGTGGCATCTTCGAAAACTCGCTGAACCTTCCAATAATGCCTTTCAGATTCGATATCTCCGCCAACAGCGTGCGCGAACTTTCGCGGAAGACTTCTTCGAACTGCTCCGGACTTTGCTGTCGCGCCCGTACCAGATTTTCCACTGTCAGTTGCAACGGAAACAGGGGATTCTTCAACTCATGCGCCAGCCGCCGCGCCAGTTCGCGCCACGCCGCCACACGCTCGGCCTGCACCAGCCGCTCTTTTTGCGTCAGCAGCTCTGAGGTCATGCGATTAAAAGATTCGGCCAGTTGCGCCAGTTCGTCTTTACCAGAAACTTCTACCTGAGCATTCCAATTTCCCGCGGCAACTTCCTGCGCGGCTTGCGCCAACTGCTCCACCGGGCGCGTGACTCGCGCGGCCGCCCAACTGCTCAACACAATCGCGAGAAAAACTCCTCCACCTCCAGCCAGCAACGCCGCCGAGCGGATGTGCCGCTTCAACTCAACATAAATTTGTCGCGAATTGCCAATCAATAAGATCGCCAGTTGTGGACGGTCTTTACCCGTGCCCGCTCCCAGCAATGGGATGGCATAGAAGACTTCATCATCCACTTGATTCCCAGACCACGACACCACCGCCGTAATCTCTTGCCTATACTTTTGCACCGCGTTGATCAGTGGCTCAAGTTGTTCCGGAGAATGCCTATCCGTGGGATTCGGAGAAGGATCGATCAGCAGGTCCGCGGAAAAATGTTCGCCACGATTCTGGTACAGCAAAGCCCGCATGCCCGCAGGCAAATCTAGTCCAGATAGAAAGTTTTTATCTAAACGGCGTCCACCGATCACGTACACAAGGCGATCTCCGCTCGTCTTACGCACCGCGAAAAGTCCCAGAGCAGCTCCGTCCGGCAAAGGTTCCTGCTTTAGAAATGCCCCCTGCTCGCAATCCACTGCAAGGCCGTCAAACTCTTCTTCCGGATATCCGAACTTGGCCGGCCACTGCGCGGAAGAGACGATGGTTCCATCGCCCTGCACAAACTCCAGGAAATCAAGCCGGTCGTTTTCCGCGGTCGTTTTTGCCAGCTCAAAATATGGTCCCGCATCTGATGCCGAACGATTCAACGCCAACGCCATGCGATTCGCGATATCCGACGTGGCAATCGCCTCCACGCGCCTGGCCACTTCGTCGCCCTGCCGGTTGAACTCGCGATGAAATTGCGCGACTAAAGCCGTCGTACGTTCGTCATCGCTGCGCGCGAAAGCCCGCCGGGTTACCTCCGAAACCAGCCATGCCACTGCCGCGACTGACAAAAATACAGTGAGCGCGAACACGGCCAGCAGCTTACGGCGAAACATCATGGTTTTTCTTTCCCCATCCAAACCGCATCCAGCCGCCAGCTTCCATCCGCTTCGGGCCGCCAGTCTTTTACTACTGGAGACAATGCCCATTCCACCGGAAGATGAAAAAGTGGAATTACTCGCGCACTCTTTAATAAGGTTTGTTCCGCGGAATACAAATCCTCCGCCGAATCTCCATTCGCCTTCGGCATTGCGATTCTCAAAGCCGCTGCCACATTTTCCAGCGCAATCCACGGATCGGCCGTAGCCAGCGGAATTCTTACCAGCCGTACGTCGGCAGTCGACATGGCCATTGGCTGCAATACCAGTCCAGCATCTTTGGCATTAAGCGCAATCCGCTCCGCCAGCACTCGCTCCAGTGAATCGTTGGCATCATATCCCAGCGTCCAATTCTGCGTGCCGTGAACCTGCTGCACCGCTTGGCGAGCTTGTTTCAAATCAGTATCGGTTGAAAATACAAATCCATACCCGCTCATCCAATTCGGCAGCAGGCTGGCCGCCGGTTGGCCTGTGCCTTGCAACAAGGCGCTTCGTATGGAACCACGCTCGATGCTGCGAGCCATTGCCAGGCGCATCCGCTTTTCATCTGCCGTTGCTGTGTCTTTGGCAAAAACCAGCGCGATTAGTTCCATCGGTTGCGAACCGTTTATGCGGATCCCTTCCATGGCCGCTCGATGACTTTGCTCAGGCGCGACTTCCATTAAATCTATTTTTCCTGATTCCAATTCGAGCGCCTGCTCGCGAAAATTTCTACCCATCTCCACATCCACCACGTCGACGAATGCCCGCCCGCGCCAGTGATTTTCTTCCGCGCCCAGCGTGAGATGTTTTCCTGCCTGCCAGTCTTCCACATGGAACGGCCCTGTTCCGCTCAATTTTCCGCCACCATTCTTCTTCACGATGCTGTTGCACGTGAGGGCAAGCTCTGCAGG
>Ga0224568_1000012_pt1 | contig 135220 bp, 114 predicted proteins | sample CLU5metagenome_FD_182727 | JGI IMG/M metagenome (GOLD analysis project Ga0224568, IMG submission 182727) | Spruce litter microbial communities from Bohemian Forest, Czech Republic - CLU5 | ecosystem: Environmental > Terrestrial > Plant litter > Unclassified | place: Czech Republic: South... | reverse complement strand
AAATGGTAAGTGTCTCGTGGTCGAATCTGCAGGATGGTTCCGAAATGCGGCCGCCAATAGGCGAGGCCTTCGGTACTCACCTGTGCCCCTATTGGGTCCGCATCCGGTGAGACCGGATAATCTGCCCGGCTCAGGTCCACAGCTCTCGAAATCGTCTCCACGTCTGCCCGCTGCACGATATCAAGCATGAGTTGCGGATGCCGGCGGCGCAAACCATCCCAAAATTCGAGCAGGCCCTCCACGTATCGTATTTGCGTGATCCCCTGCCGGTCAGCCGTATCCGCCTGCGCCCAGAGCGGAGAGAGTTCAAAGTTGCAGTCTTGTCGGTAAATATCTATGCCTTGCTGATCGATGAGTTCCGACATCGAATTGATCATGTATTCACGAGCTGCCGGATTGCCAAAGTCAAACAGACGAAACTTCACTAATGGCCGCTCGGTACTTCCTTCAAAATGAGTTGTAACTTCGCCGATAAACCAATCGGGATGCTCATTCATAAGCGGCGTTCCTTCGACCGCTCTCTCCGGTTCAAACCACAGCAGGAATTTCATCCCCTTCGCGTGGGCTGCATCGCTGATCGGCTTGAGACCTCCATCAGGATGAGGAACTTGATTGACCCGCCAGTTTCCGGCATGTAAGAACCAATCTTCTCTTCCGAATACCTGAAATTCTTCCACCGGCCGGTCCGTGCCATACCAGCCCGCGTCCATCCATAAGTTGTCAAATCCAATCTTTTCCCTGGTTATCTGATCAAGCAGGCGCAGGGTTGTGGATGTCTTCATTCCGCCCCACACAGTAAAAGAGATAGGCAAAACCACTGGCTTCCCATCGTATCGGGGCGTGTGATATTTCAGGATATGGCGCCGCCACACATTGTGTGCGTTGAGATCATCGCCATCCCACGCGAACAGTAAAACTTGCGGAGTCCGAATCTCCTCACCGGGAAGCAGCGAAAGATGCATCGCCCCCATGCCGGCCGTCACTGTAATCGCCGCCTCGGTTGGGCGCGAAAAGTAGATGGACCACGTTCCCGGCCATCCCAGGGCGCCGATCAAGCCGCGCCCGCCCGTCTGAATGTCGAAGAATGGTATCGTGTCACCCGTCTTGCCGCCGCTGTCGTTCGACATTTCGAAGGCCTCAAGCTGGTTCAGCGGTTTTTTCTGCAGCGCATACGTATCCATCACGCCGCATCCTTTGGAGTAAAGAATCGCCGGGATGCCCTCACCCGCTATCGGAAATGAAACGTCGAGCGCCTGAACGTGCTCCAATATCGGCGCGTCGCTCTTGCCGTCATTCTTAAAATGAACCGTCCACTCCACCAGGGGAGAGTCTGCAAACTCCAGCGCTTCTACCCGAACCTGCAAGCCGCTCTTCGGATCAGTCCAGCGCACGATATATTCAGTACGCTCAGCGTCGAGTTGCTTACTCTCAACCTTTTTCGGCCACGCTTTCAGCAATGCGCTCGATCCCTGCCTGTCATAAACGAACGAGAATGGCGGTTGCGATTGTTCGCTTAGTAGATGTTCGTTCAGCCATTGGTTGGGCTGGCCGGCACCACTCTGCTTTCCCAACTCAGACGCAGTTGCATAACCTGCCATCAGGCAGAAGCTGAGAATTGCCAGGGAAAAACTTAATCCACCCGCGAGAATTCGCTTCCTAAATCCCGGTTTCGACATCGACGTACTCATTGGCGCGGTTCTCCTGGCTGCAATTCGTCGGAGCAAGGTTATTTGGCTCGTTTGCCGTCTGTCAACACTATTGTTAACATAATCAGGCTTCGCCCCGTTTCGATTCGACGCAGGCGTTTAGACAGAGGCGAGGTACAGAGAAGGCGAAAGCCACCTTTCTCGCCACCGTTGATCAGGGAACCATCGGCATAAAAGCCCCAATGGCAGGCACGCCTTATGCCTGAGCAATCACCTTCTGCTTACTCTCATTGAGAACCCAGGGGTTCCGATGCTGAAGCGAGCTACCCATGGGCACAGGTAGAGGTTGGAACATCAAATTACGACTACATTCGTATTCAAGCGTGAGCTTCTCTTTTTGGCGTGTGTCGTATTCAGTTGGGGATTGCAGGCAAAGCTGTCCCTTTACAAGACTCCGCAATCTCCGTCTACCGTCATAGTTGCCAAACTTTTGACGGAGCGGCGTTCCGCCCAAACTCACCAGTTGACTTGATGACCGATCAACGCGACCCGGTTTCATCGTTACCATCACGAACGCTGGAAATGGATGAGATGGTGGGGGGCCAGGCTCGCAAGTGTCCGCATGGGGGGGCCGCCCGCGAAGGCATGGAAGTCTCGGACCATATGCATCTGATCGTAGTAATCCGACGCGTGTGCTACCCGCAGTAAAGAGTCCGTACTGGCTAAAGATAACTTCAGCGCTCTTTGAAAACGCGAGATTCGGGCTAGCATCACAGGAGAGACACCAAAGTATTCCAGACACCTTCTTTCCAACTGGCGCGAACTCAGCCCGGTATTTTTAGCGATTTGAGCCACGCTGGGACGAGCCGAGGGGGTCAGCAGCGCGCTGAGGCCAATCAGCGCATCCTGCCTTGAATTATGGCGCTGGCGCCTGTTCAAGAAAAAGCGATTCAGCAACATCACCCGGCGAGCGAAGGCATCGGTATTGCCTAATTGCTGATAAATATTCGATATTCCCGCTCCGAGCACCGCATGTCCCTCGGTGCCCATCTCGGCCAACGGCGATGCGGGAACACCGAATAACCGGTGAAAGCCGGAAGGAGTGAAGATGACAGCCAAAGCACTCACGGTGCCTCGGATGACCAGACGAACCCGACGTCGACTGATTGGGCCAATAACGGTCACTGGCGAACATCTGTCTCCCAAATCAACGTCGAAGGCGGCAACCTGATATAGATCGCGGAACTGAAACTCCAGCATCAGGCCCAGCCGGGCGACGACAGGTTCTTCGCTTGCGGAGCCGGATATGCGGAAATCCCGCTGCACGAACGCGCTGATATAGGGCGCGAGTTGAGGATGGGGCGGTGCCTGCTCGATTTTGAGCATCGACTTTCCTCGCACGAACCAAGCCAAGTTTACGCTGGCTTCTGGCCCGGATTAGAGAAAGGCAAATCCATCTTCTCCACATTGGTCATGTTAACCTCACTTGCCAGCCATCCTGAGCGACCTTGCACGAGGACAAACGTCGCTATCATGTTGTTGGCCGCCGCGGGATCAATCTTCCCGCTCGGATTCATGACCGGATTCTGCCATTTTGCCTGAACTGCGATAACGCCGACTGCGATTGTGCGTTGAATTAGCAACTCCAAGGGGGGAGCGACGGTGTTGTGAAAGGGGCCGCCTGGTCCATGGAGGAATCCGAGCGCCTTCTCCACGGCAGCTCTTCCTTGCAATACGGTGCCGAACCGGTTCACGGTAACCGCGTCCTCCGTATGTAGTGCCGCCAGGGCGATGCCATCATGTTTCGCCCACGCTTCGTCCCATCGGCGCAGAAAGGATTTCACTTCTTCGGACTCGGCTGGCTGGACGCTCTCTGCCACCAATGCCGGAGCTATTGCGACGGTAGCGATCGAACTCGTTAGAAACGTGCGTCGGGTACTCGATGGATGGGTCATGCACAAGGGTCACCTAGAATGTCCCAAAACGTCTAGTACGGATACGACATTTCGGGAAATTGGTCATCGAACCCTCATTGGTAGCCGAAAAACGGCCCCGATACTCTCGTTGATCCCCACATCCTAAAATGTCCAGCCTGCCCGCCCCGCACCTTGAGCCTCCAGGCATTCTTTGAATTCCAGCTGGCACGATTACAGCGTCCGAATCGTACGTCCCTCGATGAATTCCATCCACCAAACGTGGTGGATACTCCGATCATCAAGTTCGACGATCACGGACTTGGAATCGAACCAAATGCTCCGGAACTTTAAGGTCGTCTCCGGCAGCTATTGCATACGGATTGCAATGAGATCAAATTCGTTCAAGACGACTGCCCCCGCGCATGGAAAAGTGTTCTGGTACAGAAAGGACTTCAAAGTGAGAACCGCGGAAATCTCGAAATCGAGGTTTGGCTCGCTCCTCTTTGCTTTCACACTCTTTGCCATGGCGGCGGTCGCCAACGGCGACAACCCTGCAGCCCCGCCCGCGACCATCGAGGGCTTGGTCCGTGACGTCTCATGTCCGGTTCAGAATCCTGCGGCAACCGCGACTGCATTCAACCTGAAGTGCGCACTGGAATGTGCGAGACTCGGTTCGCCGCTGATTATCCTGGATAAAGACGGCTACATTTATGTTCCCATCTCCGCCTCGATGCCCGACACGGATCAAGGGTCACGCCTGCTTCCGTTTGTTGGAAAGTACGTTAAAGTTTCGGGAACGGTCTATGAAAGAAAAGGCACGCGGGCAATCGCCATTGCCAGCATCGTGGAGATGAAGGGCGTGCATCTGGTTACAGATGCGCAATAGAGGGATGGTTCCAGCGGTTCGAGGAGGCGGGCTTGAGAAGATATCGTCTTTTGCTGGCGCTGGTTGCGCTGTGCGTGATTTTGATTGCTGCGGGAACATCGAGTAAAACCCTTAAATTATTTCTTCCCACCAGCAAAACGATCACTCTTCCTGCCCCGGGCCTGATCGCCAGTACAAACAGCTATCCTGCAACCATCGCGGTCAGTCCCGATCGGCATTATGCTGCTTTTCTCAACCAGGGATACGGAACCGAAAAGAGTCAACTCCGGCAATCCATTGCAATCCTGGACCTGCGTACCGATCAAGTCCGCGAGTTTCCGGATGATGAATTGCGCGCCGACGAAAAATCGACGCTGCAAAGCTATTTCATCGGACTCGCGTTCTCTGGTAACGGAGAATACCTTTACGCTTCAATGTCGTCCGTTTCGAAAAGCGGAATTGCTGTCTATAAATTTGCCAATGGCGAAGTCTCGCGCGAGCGCTTCATTGCAATCCCGCCGCAGCCCCTCGCTCCTGGTAAACAAGTAACCTATGACACCTCAGCACTTCCGGCCGGAACCGCCGCCGCGTATCCGGCGGGGATGGCGGTTCTGCCGGCTGCCGAGGGCGATAAGCTGTTGATCGCGAACAATCTGGCCGACAACATTGTTTTGTTGGACGTGCGGTCCGGACGAATCGAGAAATCGTTCGATCTCAGCGACAGCAAATACGTTCCTGCTGCTTACCCCTACACAGTGATCGCGAATAGAGCAGGAACAAGGGCCTGGGTGAGTTTGTGGAATGAGTCCGCCGTGGCCGAGTTGGACATCAACACCGGAAAAGTCGTACGACGAATTGCCCTGTGGCGTTCTCCTATTCCCACAACGGCAGGTGTACATCCCACTTCATTATTGCTGAACCACAGCGAGAACACTTTCTATGTGGCACTCTCAAATGCGGGAGACGTTCATTATGATGGCGTTGCCGCGGTGGATGTGGACTCGGGAGAAGTGCTTTGTACCTATCGGTTGGCTCTGCGAAACGAACGCTCCGCGGGCACTGTTCCAGTCGGCATTTCGCTCTCTGAGGACGAGAAACAACTCTACGCAGCCAGTGCCTCTCTGAATGCTGTCGCGGTGTTCGACGTAATCATGCCGCCGAAGATTTCGAAGAGCAATGATCCGCAATCGCCTGCCGGCTTCATTCCCACCGAGTGGTACCCCAGCGCTCTCGCGGTCGATGGAGAGAATCTTCTCATTGCGAGTGCTAAAGGGCAGGGAAGCGGCCCGAACAGCATGCAGGCAGCGGTACAGAGCGGTCTGCATCCGAACCCGCATCCCTACATTGCAACACTCATCGGAGGTGCGATCCAGCGGTTGAATATCGCGCGAATCAATCGCGACCTTCCTGGCTACACCCAAAAAGTGGAAGAAGACAATTTGCTCAATACGGATCCAGGGAAGATTGAATTCGCCGCAGGCAAAAACCCGATTCGGCATGTGATCTACATTCTCAAGGAGAACAGAACCTACGATCAGTTGTTCGGCGATCTCGAAGCAGGCAATGGCGATCCGTCGCTCGTAATGTACGGAGCGGACGTCACGCCAAATGAGCACAAGCTTGCGCTGCAGTTTGGCGTGCTCGATAACTTCTACGACAGCGGCGAAGTGTCGGCCAACGGCCATTTGTGGTCCGACGCCTCGGCCGCGTCCGATTACATGGAAATCATATGGCCTGTTATTTACCGGGGCAGCGAGCGCCCTGAGGACTACGGCAACACCCTCGAGCAGGGGCTACCCGACATGGACGATCCAGGAACAGGCTTCATATGGGACAATCTGGCGCGGCATCACTACTCCTACCGCATCTATGGTGAAATGCTTGACGTCGCCTGGTGTAAGAGCGCCAGTTCCGATTCACCCCGCGAAGGTCCATCGGCAAATTCATCCGCGCGCTGTCCGACGCCCGATATCAATCGCGGAGATGCTCTTCCAAAAAATGTGGGCAATCCGCCGGGCGGACCGAGTCCGTGGCCATGGCCGGTACCGCGCCTGGAGAGCGTTCGCGCCACCAAGGCCACACAGCGCGATCACTTCGATCCGCTGTTCGCAGATTTCAACGTTCTCTATCCCGATCAGTTGCGGGCAGACGAATTTCTCCGGGAATTCAGCCAGTTCGTGAAGGCCCGGGGCTCAAGAAAAGAATTGCCGCAGTTTATCCTGCTTTACTTGCCCAACGACCACACCGGCGGAACGAGAGAGGGGAAACCGTCCCCAAGGGCGTCGGTGGCAGACAATGATCTTGCAGTCGGTCGTGTGGTGGACGCCGTGTCTCATAGTCCTTATTGGGACGATACTGCGATTTTTGTTGTAGAAGATGATGCGCAGAACGGGGCTGATCATGTTGATGCTCACCGCTCCATCGCTCTCGCGATCAGCAAATATGCGCCGCGTACAACCAAACCTTTCGCCGACCATCATTTCTACACCACGGTTGGAATGGTCCATTCGATGGAAGATCTGCTTGGCCTTCCGCCGATGAACTTATTTGACGCCCACGCACCGGTTATGGCGCCATTGTTCACCGGCCCGGGGACACAGCCGGCATTCAGTGCGGACGATTCGAATTTACGCAATGGGCTTCTTTATGAAATCAACGGCAAGAAAGCACCCGGAGCCGACAAGTCGGCGAAGATGAATTTCTCTCGGCCCGATGCCGTGGACCCTGCAGTTCTGAATGCGATTCTTTGGCAAGATGCTCATCAGCATGGCAAGTAACCTCCGTATTCGCAGTGATTACGATTCCCAATCGCCGCACAAATTTACCGCGACGCCGATTTCCGCCATCATGGCGGCTTTCGCGGCCAGCGCGGAGCGTGCACCACCAGCATCGGGCGCGTAAGCAACCTGTATATGGTTCGATTTATGCCGAGCCATGAACTGATTCTGGCTGATGCCGCACAGGACGGCGTGCATAATCGGCCACTGGGGTGTTGTGATGGACCATCGCCGCTGAGTTTCAGAATCCGGGAGCGCAACTGCTCGTGCGCGGCCGATGTCAGCGTTCAGCTTACCTCCTTCGACGAACACCCTGCTCCACACAATTTCTCCCGGCTTACTCACACCCTTGATCGTGCCGCCGCCCAGCGGAAAGTACATGGGGGGCTGTCTTTCACTGACTGCATCCTTGTACTCATTCGCAAAATGCTTGGGAGGAACCGAACCTGAGATTTCGAATACCCAGACAAATTCTTCGTGACCATTCGTCACAAAAGGCTCGCCGTAGCGAACATCATGAAGCGTGGTCTCGGGCGCAAATCCTAAGCTACGCCAAACCCGATTTGTTACCAAAGCATCGAGACCGGCGCATTCGTCCACTTCATTAAAATGGGGGAGAGCCGAACCTTCGAACAGAACTCGCGTTCCGTCAGCATGTTTTACTGGAGGACGATCAACGTTGTTCAGAAGGCCCTCGGCAAGATCGGACGCTGGACAGATATCTTTTAAACCTTGCTGGTACTGGATGCCAATCGCATCGCAGCCGAATTCGTCCGCTATGCGAAGTGCTGCAATGTACATCCTGCATTGCTCGAGAATTTGATCGTCTGTGAGATCTCGACTCGGATCGGATCCGGTGCGAAAGTTCATGCCTTTGCTGTCGAGCCAAGTACGAACTTCCTGCGCTTCGTCGTTCGACGTACGGCGCATCTCCGCGTAAAGAGCGGATTGACTCAGCCGTTCTTTGTACACACCAACGGCATGCAACAGCTCGTCGGGGATGACGGCATTGTACATACCCATGCATCCTTCATCGAAAACACCCAGGATGGCTTTGTTGTGCAGTAGTTCGCGGCCCAGCTCGCGGCCCATGCTTTCTGGTTCGGGAGAGAATCGGCACGTCGCGAGAGGATGAACATGGCGGGCATCATGGATCACCGGTTCTTGATTGAGCCAGCGGCGAAGTCCGTCGAGGAAATAGTCATCTCTAAAATCAGTGCTCCAAAGAGTGCTGTATTTGATGCCGGCCTTGGCCATGGACGCGTTTAAGTTAAGCATGCCAACCAGCCCCGGCCACTGCCCGGACCAATTCGCCACCGTTAAGATAGGTCCCTGATGCGTCATCAGGCCCGGGAGAACATGATGGCTGTACTGCCAAACCGCTTCGACAACCACCAGAGGAGCCTCGGGCGGAATCTTGCGAAAGATTTCGATGCCTTGGTGCTGACTGTGAATGAATCCGTGTTGTTGCACCGGATCGAATGGGTGTCCGCGGCGAACGGAATGTCCGCAAGCGCGAATCGCATTCATCACCGACTGTTCCACTTCGTGCTGGGCCGGCCAGCAGGCTCGATTCGCTGATAGCCGCAAATCACCACTCGCAACCAGGATCACTTCTGCGTGCTGCATTGTTCTTGCCTTTCAAATAAGTGCTGGCTTACAGATTTTCATTTTGATCGAAAGCGATTCGATGTAAGGCCAAAGCGAGTTTCTGATGCCCTGAAGAAAGCATGCCGGCGTCATCTATTCGGCGCTCCCGGTCGTCTGTAGCAAAGGCAGGAGTACCCGATCCAATTCCTGGTCGGTTAACTCGGTCGGTTGTACATTCCGATAAAGTCCCCAGTGCTCTACTTGCTCTACCGTGTCACCGGGCGACAACTTGGTCATCGGGCCGAGTGTTTCGATTTCCAGAAAGTCATCATTGGTAAAGGTTTCGAAGGAGCATCCGAAATCGGGGTAGGTTTTCGAGGGGTCCGCCTTGGTTCGCTTCACAAATGCCTCACCGTTCAATAGGTAAGCTGCCCACGTATCCGAATTGAACAGGCCCAATTTTTGGGCTTCCTTGTTTCTCGGATCTTGCCGGAGGGTCAGATACTTCTTGGTAAACTTCCAGCGAGGATCGGACAGATTGGTATAGGCCCACATAACCAGCGGATTCGTGGCTTCGAGATGAATCGGGTGCCGGCCGCGTGGAGGAAACCCGCTAACCGCGACTCCGCCTTCGGCCATCATCGTTAGCACCCAGGGAGCGAACTCCAGCGTAAACAAAGAATGATTCGTGATTCGATGCGCCACGGTTACAGCCGTCCCTGAGGGCGCCATGGCGATCTCGATTTCTTTTTGCAAATCCGTCAACGGTTCGATCGGCGCGCGGGCGATCAGTCCCGTGGCGGTTAGTATGATCCGAACTGGAACATTGTCAGGTGCCCATGTAGCGACAGGATCTTCCGGAGCCTTCCAGACGCGATCTCCACCACGCAACTGGAACTTTTCCTCACCGCTCTTCCCCAGCTGCTCCGCAAATTCCTTGAACACATTTTGCCCGCCCACAAATCCGAAGCGGATAATGCGCGGCCCCACATCTCCCGTAACGATGAGCTCGATCTCGTCGTTATTGACCCGGTAACAATTTTTCCAGCCTTTGTATTCCGTTTTTTCGACTTTTACAGTGGCCGCCATGTTTGTGTGATTCGTATTACTGACGACATCGGTAAGGTCGTTCGAAACATGGAAACTAGCTTTCCCGGAAACGTGATCCAAACTTCTGATTGCGCGGTTCCAGCAGACCACCGCCAGGCACTCGGAAACGCAGTGGCCTCAGCCAGGAATTTGCCCTTCGCGTGCTGCGTTCTTTACGGTTCCACCATCAACTGATACTGCTCGATCTTCCCATCGGGCATTTCGCGAACCAGCACGGCAAACTTCTTATCTTTGAAGTTCACTCTGTAGCTGCAGAAGGTCATCCCCCCGCGCTCCTCTTGCCCTGTTCTCGCAAACTCCAGCGGCGCGCCGAGCGACGCGAGGCTCGAAGCAAAGTCTTCGAGCGCCTGCCGAGTAAAGTAACTGCTGCCGTTTGCAGTGAAAAGCGAACGGTCGACACTTCCGTGTTGCAATTGCTCGAAAATCCTCCGAGCCTTCTGGTCGCGCGTTTTCTCCAGCGGTTGCTCTGCCACCAGAAGCAGCCGGGCAATATTGTCGGCAATTTCCGGAGCCGCGGCGGCAGGCATGTCGTTTGTCAGCACGGTCACAGCAATGCGGTCGTCCGGGAACACTTTGTTCTCCGCGGTAAAGCCGGAGACTGCGCCGCCGTGTTCGATCTCGCGGCGTCCAAACTCCGATCGTACTTCGACGCCCAGTCCGTAATGCGTCCCCTGCCCATTCTTAAGCTGCACCTCGGTTTCCATTTCCTGGTAGGAAGCAGGCTTGAGCAGACGTTGATTCATCATCCCAATGTCCCACTCCGCAAGATCCTGCGCCCGCATCGCAAGTTCCCCGGCGGCAAACAGCCATCCTTTGCCCTCCTTGGGCGCCACACGCTCCGGACCAAGCCCATAACGCAAATAGCGTTCAGCATCGGAGTCACCAAGCGGACCGTTGTCATTGTCGGCTACGCCGTTCATACCGAGTGGTACGAAGATTCGCTCGTGCAGGAATTTCATCAGCGGAATCCCGGTGGCTTTCTCGACAATCATCCCAGCAATCACAAAGTTCGTATTGCTGTACTGCCATCGAGTGCCGGGATCGAAATCGAGTGGCTTTCGCGCCCATTGCTCTACAATCTGCTCAGCGGTCACCGGAACCAACATGAAGGGCGGCACATAGTCTTGCGGCCAGTAATCCTGATAGCCCGACGTGTGCGAGAGCAACTCGCGAATCGTGACTTCACTCGCCCGTGTCAACGTCGGCAGGAAGCGTGAGACCGGGTCGGCGAGCGACAATTTGCCTTCTTCCGCCAGAATTAATATTGCAGTCGCGGTGAACTGCTTGCTGACCGACCCGATGCCGTAGCGCGTCTCTGGCCGCGCCGGCATGGAAGGGTTGAGCCGTGCGTCTCCATAGGCCTGTAGATAAGCAATCTGGCCGTCCTTCACGATGGCGACGGAAGCACTGGGAACACCAGTACGTTGGAGAGCCGTTTTCGCGATCTGGTTGACCTGCTCGCGAAATTCACTGCTCAAAGAAGGGTTGGCTTGAGCCTGCGCGTGAGAAGCGCAAAACAGAAACACTCCAGCCAGGAAAATCCAACTTCGTTGTTGCGGCCTCTCATTGACGAACATCCGTTGTTCCTATGAGCAAGAAATTGATTTCGCTCTCACCTGGGCACCGGAGTTTCGTCCGCGTCCTCGTTGTCACTGGTGGGGTAGCGCAAAACTCTTCCTCCAGCGAGTCGATGGTAGAGCGCAAAAACTCCGGTAAAAGCAAATCCGCTGGTCTGATGATCGTTGTCGACGCCGTCCAGCCCCATGTGTTCTCCGGCCAAAATAGACTCCAAGCATCAAAACAATTCTCTTGATTTTACAAACACGACAGAATTACACCAGGGAACATGCGTTTGTCAATGGCAAAACTAATCGTTTCTTTAATCAAGTACAGGAAGGGTTTGGACATAAGCCTAATAGAGCTCTATCCACTTAATCGCTCTATATTGCTAATAAATAGGCACTTATATGATGTGTAAGTCCCGTGGTCAACCGAGCATCGGGCAAGCATAGTGAAGGTTCGTTTTGAGAAATCGATATCGTTTCATTTTGATTCCACAGATCCGCGGTTCATACGGCGAGCCATTACCAGTAAACTCCCCGGAGTGTGTGGATGGCCGTTCCTAAATGCCCTGGGATGTGCAGTTCGCCAGGAGGAGGAGAAAAAGATTCTCCGGAACCCAGGACGTGTGGGCGTTATGACCGGCTCAGGAAGAAGGTTAGTGCGAGTCTTCGGTAATTAAGCGCGCCGGGATTTCGGTTGCATTCGTGGAATGAATACTAATCCCCAGATCTCTCGGGTTGTTGATCGAGACGGACAAACCGGGTGGCGCGGTTGAATCTCTGACCCTTAGTTCGGCCTTTAGCATCACGGCGATGTTCTCGGTTTCTTTGTTTTCGCTGTTCTGCGGTTCCTGGAGCTTCTTAAGCAACATCCGCATTGCCTGCTTGCCCATTTCGTACGCCGGTTGAGCAACCACAGTCAGCCGGGGGGTAAAATAAGCGGACCATTCGAAGTCATCAAAACCCAGGACGCTTACATTCTGCGGGCAATTTACATGGAGTTCTCCGAGGGCCCGCATCAAACCCAGCGTCATCTTGTTGTTGCAGGAAAAAATGGCCGTCGGAGGAACGGGAAGCCGCATCAACTCGAGGCCACATCGATATCCGCTTTCCAACTGAAAATTACCCTGTTGCAAATACTTATCGGGAAGTGCAAGGTGCTGCTCCTGCAGCGCCTTGCGAAAGCCTTCCAGCCGATCCAGGCCGTTAGATAGATTCATGTGCCCTGCAATGATCGCGATCTCGCGATGGCCCAGTTCGATCAGGTGGCGCGTGCCCTCATAAGCCGCCGTGAAGTTATCCGTCATCACAGCCGATCCGACGAAGCCGCTCGGGACACGATCAATTAGAACGATGGGGAAGCGCTTGTGAATGCGCGCCTCCTGAGGGGAAGACGAACTTGTAGGAGCCAGCAAAACACCATCCGCGCGCCGGGAAAACAGTGTGCTCAGATAGTGGCGTTCCAAAGTTGGATCCTCGTTGGCGTCACAGAGGATCACTGAATACTGATTGCTTTGTGCTTCCTGCTCGACGCCACGAATGACATCCGTAAAGAACGGATTGGTAACGTCAGCAATTACCATGCCCACGGTGCATGTGCGTCGCACACGCAAACTACGCGCAACCTGATCGGGATGGTAGTCCAGAGCATCCATCGCCTTCCTTACGCGTTCAGCGAGTTTTGGCTTGATGGTCGGCTTGTTGTTCAAAACGCCAGAAGCCGTCGCAACCGAAACACCTGCGAGCCGGGCGATATCGCGAATGGTGTACAAACACTTCCCCTTCTAATGAGACGAGCATACTCCTACAGGAGTTGCCAGAGCGGATGATACCAAACTAACGAAATATTGAATCGACAACTTTTTATATTTGAATAGCCGATTTTGAAATGCCAGCCCAGGCCCTTTCAGCCATCCCTTGTTTGCGGCGGCCATACCGTTGGCAGTTGATTCGCTTTCTCCGAAATGTTTAATACACATAATAGATTCAATGGTTTAGATTAACATATCCAACCCGAAAGTCCTCTCCCTCAGCTGCATGGTTTGGTCGATCGCGGATGGTTCTATTTAAAACTGCTCCTGCGGCCGAGTACAAATACTCAAAAATAGAATCGATTATTTTTTTCTTGACAAGCGAGCCGGATGCGCGTATTCGGATGCATGCCTGTTTGGTGCGGTTCGTAAGGTATCTGCTCGTTAGAAGAGACTAAACGGCGGAAGAATAAGCCGACAATTGAATCAACCGTTGATGCGCAGGTCGAAGCACGCGCGATTCGATTTGTCGGTACCCCAGGGGGCTATTTTATGCAAGAAGCAATGGCGAGGGTTCTCACCAGCATACGGAGTGGACTCATTTTGTTGGTTTGCGTTTTGGTCTCTATACCCATGTGGCCTCAGTCTTCCACAACATCCGTGAGTGGGGCTATTCAGGATTCCTCCGGCGCACTCGTGACGGGGGCAGTTGTTACGCTCAACAACAAAAGCAATGGCTTCCAGGCGACTACTAAGTCCGACACGAAAGGGCTATACGAATTCGTCCAACTTGCGCCCGGCACATATGAGATTACGGCAAATGCAGCCGGCTTCGGCAGTCAGATCAAGGTTGCTCAACTGCTGGTGAACCAGCCCGCGACGGTTGGGTTCGTCTTGTCGCTGCATGCTGTGACGCAGGCGGTGAATGTTTCCGCAGCGACGGAAACTTTAAACACCACCGATGCCACGATCGGCAACGCAGTCAGCAACGAGACGATTGAGGCGCTGCCCATGGAAGGGCGAAATGTGCCGGATCTTCTGAGTCTTCAGCCCGGCGTGTTGTATCTGGGTCGGCAAATTAACCAGGCGGTTGATAGTCGGAGCGGCGCGGTCGCCGGCGCACGGTCAGATCAATCCAACATAACCCTGGACGGCATCGACGACAACGATCAGGAAAATGGTTTTGCCTTCACCTCCGTACTTCGTTCAACCCTCGATTCCGTCGAGGAGTTTCGAGTGACTACCACCAATTCGAACTCGGATTCGGGCAGAGGTTCCGGCGGGCAGATTTCACTTATTACCAAGAGCGGCACAAATCAATTCCACGGCAGTCTCTATGAGTACAACCGCAACACGGCTACTGCTGCGAACGACTGGTTTAATAAGCAAGCGGAGTTGGCGGGAGGTTTGCCCAACAAACCGGGAGAACTGATCCGCAATACCTTCGGAGGCGACACTACCCGCAGATGACAAGACCGTCGATTTGGAGCGCTGGTTGGGCGGCACTCGCTACGGCATGTTCGACCGCGCCGAGGAAACGGTTCTGTTTAAACCAGCGGCCCATCCCATCGGCAACGGCGTCGGCGAATTCATGCTAACCGACGAGTTCTATCCGACGGTTCGATTTTTAGGGGGCGGCAAAAAGGTAACTCCAATTCTCACTGGAACCCTTCACCCTCAATTCCGCGATGATAAGCCGCTCCTGATCGCCGGAGCAGAAGACCATGTTGTAGCTTGGGCGTTCGAGCGCGACGACAGTGGACGGGCCTTCACCTTTACTGGCCTGCACTACCTCGTTGGGCTGGATAACCCGGCACTCCGCAAGCTCGTGCTTAATGCTATTTTTTGGACGGCAAAGATCGAAGTCCCGAAGGATGGCGTCCAGACCACCGCGCCAGCCGACGCCGCACAGAAATTCGTCACTCAGGAACTGGAGGCCGAACTAAAAGCTGCCAATGAGCCGAAAAAGATGATTGATGCGGCTATCGTCGTCCGGCCCGCGGACAATCAAGTTCTCCAGTATCCGTGGGGACACCTCACCTGGTACGTATCCCGTGAGCTCAAGAATTCCGATACCATGACGGTCGGTGAGGCCGTGATCAAACCCGGTCAAGAGAATCCACGTCACTTTCATCCCAACTGCGACGAAGTCCTGCATGTCATCAAAGGCCATATCGTTCAGACCATGGGCGACAGGTCTGTGGAGATGAACGCAGGCGATACCGTGAATATCCCGGCCGGCATCCATCACAACACGAAGAATATCGGGACCGAGGATGCTGTGCTGGCAATCAGTTATTCATCGGCCACTCGGAAAGTGGTCGGAGAATAACTGGATGAGTGGTAGCGTCAATGCTTCGAAATGGCTATGGGCTTTAACCCTCGCAGGGATTGCATTTCTACCCGGAAGACTGGCTGGCATTGACAAGCTAACCTACCACTACAACGCCGAACGAACCGGGTGGGACGATCACGAGATCGTACTGACGCCCAAAGCTATACGCGGCTCTTCTTTCGGCCTCCTTTGGCAAACACCGACACTCGACTATTTCGAAGGTATCCCGCCGCGTCTTTTCGCTTCTCCACTTTATGTCGACAAAGTTGAAATTTCTGCCGGTCCCTACCGAGGCCATACCTTCCCCGCGCTCTTTGTAGTTACCAGTACCGGGTTCGTCTATTCGATAAGCGCGTTTAAGTCCGGTGCCACATCGCCAGGAACAATTTTGTGGCGCACGCGGTTAACCGACAAACCCTGTGATGCGGGAGAGACGGGAAATCTCAGCACTCCAATTATCGACCTGAAGAAGCAGCGAATTTATGTGACCGACTGCGGCGGTGAAGGGCAATGGCAGGTGCATGCCATCGATATCCGAAGCGGCGATGAGATTCAAGGATGGCCTCTGGAACTTGGGCACGAGGCACTGAACGCGCCCGGTATCAACCGCAATGGCACCACGCAGTTTTCTGAGGAAGATGGACACACTCAGCGTGGTGCACTCAACCTAAGCGCAGACGGCTCGCGCCTCTACGTGAGCTTCGGGCTGGATAGCTCGAGCGGTTGGCTCGTCGCCGTAGACACGAATCGCCCAAGGGTAGCGACCGCGTTCTCGAGTACGCCGGTCACCAGCGAAATCCAGGGCGGCATGTGGGCTTCGGGAGGCCCGGCAGTCGACCCGCAGAATAATGTCTACATTGCGACTGGCGCTAGCTTTACGCAGTGGCAGAGCCACGCCGGAATCCCGGGTGTTTTCCCGGACAGTGCTCATAGCTGGGGACAATCGATATTGCAGTTGAAAGATGATCCCGTAACCGGTTTTGAACTGATGGGTACCTACACTCCTTTCAACTATTGCCTGGCCGCATCGAACGATATCGACCTGGGCAGCAGTGGGACGGTCATCATTGATCTCGATCCAGGCAAAACCTCCACGCCTCACCTGTTGGCGCTCGGAGGCGCCAAACAGGGAAACGCTTATCTGCTGGATCGCACTCGCATGCCGGGAGGTGTGGACAAGCGCCACCCATGCAGTGACGACTCCTCAAGCGACCTGTCACTTCTCCCGCCAGAAAATCAACCTCAATTCGCGAAGCGCGGTCCCGTCAGTGTATTTGGGCGGTACACGGATGAGCACGCCCAGCTCGATCTCGCACGAAGTCGCACCACTCTGGCGTACTTCCACGCTCCGAGCGGCGGCGACTATGTCTACATCACTGGAACCAGCAAGGGAGGGGAAGACTTCTCGGTCAGTGCGCCGCCCAGCCTGGCAAAACTCAAGATCGTCACTTCGCCGGGGCAGCCGGCGTATTTCCACATAGACCAATTGGAGCAGACCCAGACCTTCCAAAATCCGGGTTCACCAATCGTGACCAGCGGCCCCGATGGAAAGAACGCCATCGTGTGGGTACTCGACACGAATGCCGCAAAGTCATCCCCGCTCTATGGAACTCACGCACCGCTGCCGGTTCTATATGCCTTCGACGCCATGAACTTGGAGCTTTTGTGGAAGAGCTCGCCCGGGGTGTTATTACCCAGCGGCAAATATAACGAGCCGAGTGTCGTGAACGGCGTAGTCTTCGTCGGCACCGATCGCGTTCAGGCGTTCGGGCTGCGCCCGGCAGCGGCCAAAGCGAAGTTCAAGCCGCTATTCGATGGCAAAACGCTGAACTATTGGCGTGGCGACTCCACGCTCTGGTCTGTGCAGGATGGCGCAATCACGGGCCGTACCTCGCAGCCCAATTCCAAGGCCGCCCTCCTGATTCACGACGCAACCTATCGCGACTTTGAGCTTCATTTCAAATACCGATTTCTCACGAATTCGGCTAATTCCGGCATGCAATATCGCAGCGGCCCTTATCCTGAGCACGACCTCCCGGTTCCTGGTTACGAAGCGAGTGTTATGACGCTCGATGCGAAGGAGCGGTTCGCGATGCTATCGGATGACGACACGCGCGGCGTGCTGGCACTGGTGGGAGAGCAGGCCGATGTCTTCAACCGCAACGGCAAAACTCAAGCCCGAGTGCTCGCCACCGTGAACCCGCCTGAAACTATTTACGCCGCGGTGAAACCGTACCCCGCATGGAACGACTATGTTGTGATTGCCTATGGAAATCGCTGCGTCCACGCGGTCAACGGCTTCCTCGCGGTAGACGTATTCGATAACGATTTCGAACGTCGCCCCAGTGAAGGTTTCTTTGCCATACAGATTCACCCCGGGCCGCCCATGGGCGTCCAGTTCAAGGATATTGAAGTCAAAGAGCTCACTGCTCCTCCGGACGTCACGGGGCGATTCATCACTCAACTGGCACGCGCTCCCATAGGACCATCCACCATCGATAAGACAGTTCTCGAAATGGGCAGATCAGTCTACAAACAGCGGTGCGCGATGTGCCACAGCAATAAGGAATCAGGCGCTCCACCCAAGGAAACTCTGACTCAGCTGCCTCCCGCGAGGATCATCGATATGCTCGTAAATGGTCTGATGCGAAACATGGCGGTAGGTCTCGGCGATGAGAAGATTCAGGCGGTAGCGACTTATCTCACCTCTACGGACGAGTGAGAAACACGTGGCAGAGTGTAAAGGCTCCGATGTTCGGGGCAGTGCAGCGCGATAGCGTAGCCAAGCTCGGTGAGAATGCGAGCAATACCATGCAAGCGAAGACAATCGCCATTATCGCCGCGATGGATACCAAGGGTGCCGAGGCACAATTCATCGAACGCATCCTTCACGTACGCGGCCATCGCACTCTCGTCATCGATATTGGTGTACTGGGAGATTCAAAGCAGAGAACAGATGTGAAGTGCGCCGAGGTAGCCCGCGAAGGAGGCGCCGAACTGACCGACCTCCGTCGCCGAGCCGATAAAGCGCATGCGATGGACGTCATGACTCGGGGCGCGGCAGTAGTAGCCTCGAAGCTTTTCGCTGCACGCCGCTTCGACGCTGTGATCGGCATTGGCGGCACCGCCGGCACCGTGATCGCATCCAATGCCATGCGCGCGCTCCCGATCGGCGTACCGAAAGTGATGGTCTCGACAGTCGCCTCGGGTGATACTCGGCCTTATGTCGGCGTCAAGGACATCACCATGATGTACTCGGTCGTCGATATCGCAGGATTGAACCGGATCTCGACCCAGATACTCGCCAACGCTGCGGGCGCGGTTATCGGAATGGTCGAGACCGAATTGCCATCACAACAAGAGCGGCCGCTCATCGCTGCGAGTATGTTCGGGAACACGACGCCCTGCGTCGATATGGCCCGCGGCGTGTTGGAGGCCGCCGGCTTCGAAGTCCTGGTGTTTCACGCGACCGGCGCCGGAGGCATGACGATGGAGAGTCTTATCGCCGACGGCTACCTCGACGGTGTACTTGATGTCACGACGACCGAATGGGCAGATCAGCTTTGCGGCGGCGTTTTTTCCGCTGGACCGAACCGGCTCGATGCCGCCGCCTTGGCCGGTATTCCGCAGGTAGTAGCGCCTGGATGCCTCGACATGGTCAATTTCGCAGCGCCGGAGACGGTGCCGTCGAAGTATGCCGGGCGCAAGTTTTTCCGCTGGAACCCAAACGTAACCCTCATGCGGACGGATGTGGAGGAGAATCGCGAGCTCGGGCGCATTCTCGCCGGGAAAATCAATCAAAGCACGGGACCGGTCAGGGTGTTAATACCATTAGGCGGCGTATCTCAGCTCGACAGCGCCGGACACGAATTTTGGTGGCCGGAATCCGACCAATCCTTATTCAATAGCTTGAAAGAGCACCTGCGCAGTGATATTCCAGTAATCGAGCTAAATGCCAACATTAATGATGCTGCCTTTGCCGAGCGTGCCGCGCAGGAATTGCTGGAGTTGCTAAGCAAGCGCGTTTCGCCGCCGGTTGCTGATTCCAAACAGTCAATTAAGAGAACTCAATGAAATTCAATCGGGAACAGGTGTTGCAGCAGTTGCGTAATCAAATCGCCAAAGGCCGCCCGGTCGTGGGCGCCGGCGCCGGAACCGGCATCTCGGCCAAGTTCGCCGAGGAAGGTGGCGCCGACCTCATCATTATCTATAACTCCGGCCGCTTTCGCATGGCTGGTCATGGGAGTCTGGCGGGACTTCTCGCCTACGGCGATGCCAACGCGATCGTCAAAGAGATGGGCGAACGTGAGGTTTTGCCGGTAGTGCGGAACGTGCCCGTCATCGCCGGCGTCATGGGCACGGATCCCATGCGTCGTATGAAACATCTCCTGGCGGAGTTAGACACGATGGGTTTCTCGGGTATCAACAACTTCCCGACAGTTGGACTCATCGACGGTCGTTTTCGCATGGAGCTCGAGCGCACCGCCATGGGATTCGGAAAAGAGGTTGAGATGATCCGCCTCGCGCACGAGCGCGGATTCTTCACCATCGTCTACGTGTTCAATCCAGAAGAGGCAATGGCGATGGCAAGTGCCCAGGCAGATGTAATAATCGCGCATCTCGGATTGACCGTCGGTGGTTCCATCGGCCTTGCTGATAACGATGCTTTGAGCCTTGAAAAAGCGCCTGCCGTCGTCCAGCAAATCGGCGATGCCGCCAGGCGGGTCAAGTCAGATGTGATACTGCTGTGCCACGGTGGGCCGATAGCAACTCCCGAAAATGCTGCCTACGTTCTTGGGCGGTGTGACGCGGTTGGATTCGTTGGCGCATCGTCAATGGAGCGGCTCCCGGTGGAAACTGCAATCGCGGCGACCACCCGGGCCTTCAAGTCCATCGCCATCCGAGGTCCAGCCTCGTAGCTGCAAACAGCCAAATTGCTCGGGTCGATTCAGCTGAAAGGAAGCATCAATGAATTTCTTGCGAAGCCTCCATCTCCGCCGCTGTGGTCTCCTTCTTCTACTGCAACTCGGGTTCGCGCAAGAGGTCAGTTTCCGCATCACGCCTCTTCGTCCAGTCGAGGAATTGCGCGCAGAAGCGCTCAAGCAGCAACCGCCGCGTGAGTCGGGAACCTTCCTCAAACCTGATTTGGTGGAGTTGGTCAAGCTTGATTCCACCATCAAGCTCGACATTCGCTACGCGACCACGAACAATTTCCTTGGCACGCCTCTCTACACTCAGGCGCGAGCCTTTCTTCAGCGGCCGGCGGCCGAGGCGTTGCTGCGCGCTCATCGCGAACTCAAAGCTCAGGGATACGGTTTGATCATCCACGATGGTTACCGCCCCTGGTATGTCACGAAAATATTCTGGGAAGCAACCCCCGACGACAAAAAGATTTTTGTGGCGGATCCCGCAGCTGGTTCCCGGCATAACCGCGGCTGCGCCGTGGACTTGTCCCTGTACGATTTGAAAACGGGTCAGGAAGTGAAGATGCCCAGCGGCTATGACGAAATGACCGATCGCGCCTTTCCCGACTACAAGGGTGGCACACCCGACGAACGCGATCGGCGCGCCCTTCTGCGCCGCGCCATGGAAAAACAGGATTTCCAGGTTTATTCCACAGAGTGGTGGCACTTCGACTATAAGGATTGGAAACAGTACCCAATCCTCAATATGAAGTTCGAAGACCTCGGACAGTAAAGGCTTCGGATTCTAGAGATGTTGCCGCGCACGTTGTAAGAGCAGCGGCCCGCGGCGCCCGATCGATCCAGCCTGAGTTTCTAGAATCCCGGTGGGCGTTCGTCGGCTACTCCGAAAGCACGCTCCAGTGCGAGCCCGGCTTGGCAGAGGGTGCCCTCCTCGAAAAGTCTGCCGATGAGAGTGACTCCGTGCGGTACTCGGCGAGGCGTGGCAAAAGTTGGCACGGGGTGATTTGGATCTGGCGCCCAATCGCTTCGCGCCTTCATCACTTCAACAAACCCCGCCCGCAACGTCAGCGACGGGTGGCCGGTAAAATTGGTCAGCGTGAGCATTTCGTCGCGTAGTGACGGCACCAGCAGAAGATCGACCTGCGAAAAGACGCGCCTCATTTCTTCCGCGACTTTACGCCGGAAACGATCGGCCTGTACAAAATCGACCGCCGAAAGAAAACGCGCCTGGCGAAAGATGTTCGGCCACGCATCCCCAACCTGAACTTTGAGCTCATTCAAGCCGCCGCTCAGCGTGAGTTCCTCAAATGCAGCCGCGCCTTCCGCAAACAGGATCAGATCGAGGCAGTCGTAAGGCCAATCGGGGATCGAAACCTCGATCGGAAGCATCCCAATCTTGCTTACCGTTTCGAGTGCCGCGCGATCGACATCCGTTGCTGGCCTGTTTTTCATCCAATCCGGAAAGTACCCGACGCGTAAGCCTTTCACGCTTGCGTCAGCATTGAAAGCGAGTGTACTGGGAATGCTGGCGACATCGCCGGGATCAGCTCCTGAGATTGCATTCAGAACCATGATCGCGTCCTCGACGTGTCGCGTGATTGGACCTAATTTGTCGAGCGACCAGCAAAGCGTCATTGCGCCAGTGCGTGCGACGCGGCCGAACGTGGGACGAAGGCCTGTAACTCCACACCGCATGCTTGGTGAGACGATGCTTCCAGCAGTCTCGCTGCCGATTGCAAATGCTACCAAACCAGCCGCTGTTGCCGCGCCGGGGCCCGCGCTCGATCCTGACGCGCCTTCTTCGAGCAGCCAGGGATTCATCGTCTGCCCACCGAACCAGATATCGTTGAGCGCCAATGCGCCCAGGCTAAGTTTCGCCACGAGCACCGCACCCGCTTCCTGTAATCGTTTCACGACAACCGCGTCCTGGCTCGGAATACGGTTTCGGAAGGGCTCGGCTCCGTAGGTCGTCGGAATGTTCGCTGTATCCAACAGGTCTTTCGTGCCCCACGGAATTCCGTGAAGGGGTCCTCGATAATTTCCTGCGGCGATTTCGGCATCGGCCTGCTTCGCCTGCGAAAGCGCACGCTCGCGGGTGAGTGTGATCACGCATCGTAGTTTGGGGTCGAGTCGTTCCAGCCTCAAAAGATAAATATTCGTCAGGCGCTCGGAAGTGAGCTTTCGCTGTTCGATCCATCGACTGAGCCGGGCGACTGAAGCGAAAGCGATGTCCTCGTCTCTTTCAGGTAGAGACCCCGGATCGGAATTGCTGCGAACGAAGGCATTCTTATCGGGACCGGAATACTCGCCGATTTGCACAGGATTCCACTTCGTCGCTGGAGCAAGTGTCTGCGCCAGTTCGACTTTGCGCGGCCCGACGCGCCGCTCATAAAGGGACGCCATGTTCTTAGACCAGGTGCCGGCCGCCTGGGCGCGTTCCGTCTCATTGAGCGAAAATTGAATGAGCTTCTCAGCTTCTGCAAAAGTCTGCTTGGAAACTTCCGGCCCGACGGCTGGACCCGTGCCGAATGCGACTGGCTCGCCGGCTGGCTCCTGCGTTTGGGCGCCGGCTTTTGAAAGGGACACAGCTCCAATCAGACTCAATGAAGCACTCGCCAAAAACTTGCGGCGTGATTTGCGCATGATCCTCCCCGGCCAACCAAACTTCACATTGTCGCATGAAAATCGGGAGTGAAACTCCGTGCGGAGTAGGTTTCCAGCGAAGGATGGGGACTTACACGGGATAGCTTCTGCCGGTGGTTTTTTTCTCGCCTCGCTCGATCCTGCCGAGGTGTTTGGGCCAAATGTCAACCTTTTCGGCGAGCTACGCAGCGCTCACCTGGCGATCCTTGCGAGTTGCCCGGAGGAGTTAACCGAAAAGTTCCGTTTCAGTCATCCTAGGCTGGCTTAATAATTGAGCGATATTTGTAAATACAAGAAAAAAATAACGTTAGTATGGTGGAGGCGGCGGGAGTCGAACCCGCGTCCGAAAATGTTACTGGTCAAGAGACTACATGCTTATTCGCGTTCATGCCCCAGTCATTAGAGTGTTGCCACCCCTGCCCGGGACGTTCGCGGCCCACGCTCAGAACGGACAAGAAACGCTAGCCGCTAGCCTGAGATCTTAACCTCCCCGCCCAGACGTAGCGGAGAAGAGCAGCCCTCTGTGTGACGTTCGCTCACCGCCCAAGGGCGAAGCGGTGGAAAACGGCTGCCTAACTTAATTAGGCTGCGTATGCCATTTGTTGATTGGCAATTATCATTTTGCACGCGATTACGGGTGTGTGCACCCCGGCATGCCTCTTGGCCGCAAGCATCTCCGTCGAAGCCGTGACGCCCCCACTGGTGGGATTGGCCATTCAAAGAGCAGATTTAAGACTAGGGGCGAGCTTGCCCGAAGTCAATTCGTTAGATGCTGCTCGTGATTGGAAGTTCCTTTCCAAGGTGGTGTAGAATGCATATGCTTGCTTTGTTATTTATATTGACAAAAAGCATTAATATGCAATAATAGCATTCATGAGCAGGCTTGTAGAAAATTCGGTTTATGGTTCGGACGCCATCCGTCGCCACGCGTATGAGATGTACGTTTCTCCGGCATACCGCCGCAAAGAAAAACTCATCTCGATTAATGTGGGAGATGTACATCGCGAAATGGGCCTGAGTAATCGCGTGCCGCTGGTTTGTGCGGCTCTGGGATCGAAAAAATTCCTTAGCGAGCACGGATTGCGCATTGTTTCCAAGACCGGGCCTCCCTCCGGGCAGAGCACGACCGTCACATATCTCTACGAGGTTGTGCAATCCAAACCGGAGAAGCGCAGTGACGATGAAATTTGGCAGTCGCTTCGCGGGATTGGGAAAGATGTTTACGCTTCGTTTGGTGGAGGGGAGGCGTATCTTCAGCAAGAGCGGGCGAGCTTCTATGCACCCGGTAAAGATCCATTGGATCGAAAAGCATGAGCCGTATTTATTGGGACAGCATGCTGTTCATTTACTGGCTGGAAAATAATCCGCACTATGCAGGGCGGGTCCAACAGATTCGGGAAAGGATGAAGGATCGCGAGGACGGGCTCTGTACGAGTGCGTTTACTGTGGGTGAGACGCTGGTTGGCTTTCACAAGCGTGGGGAAGTGGAAACGGCGGCACGGGTTCGAAGGTTTTTTCTTGAGGGGTCGATTGGGATTATACCTTACACAAGCGAACTTGCCGATTCTTATGCGCAAATCCGCGCGAGTTTGAGCGTATCGTCGGCGGATGCGATTCACCTCACTTGCGCCGCTTCGGCGGGAACTGACCTGTTCTTAACGAACGACCAAAAGCTGGTCGGAAAAATTGTTCCGGGAATTCAGTTCATCGGCGGCCTCGATTCCAACATCATTTAGACCAATTAGAAATCTCCCAATTTCGGCACGCTGAAAAATGGAATGCGCGTTGGGGCCGCATCCCCTAAGCCATGCAGGCCACCCATGTAGACCAGGTGCTGTTCATCAAAATGCTTATTGATGGTGTCCATGGCTTGGGTAATGGCCTCGCGCTTGGGGTCATCGAAAAAATCCAAGCTGCGCTGGGAGTCGTGGATTAAATGGAAAAGCCATACAGCCACGTGCACCGGGGTATTGGAAGGGCAACTCTTCCATAATTCGCGAAAGTGTTCCTGCAGCGTGATTGTGTCGTGGCAGGCATGAATGTTCCTGTGCGCGTTCCATCCGGAAGGTTCATTGCTGTTCTTGATTTCCCGGCCCCAGTGGGTAAATGCGACGGTGATCCCGATTCCTCGTGCCCACAGCTGTTCCCGCCGCATCTTTGCCGCGGCATTGCTCAGCAACTTCAGGCCCACAAGATAGGCTTGCTCCCTAGTCCGGTATTTTGGAGCGAGCACATGCTGTTTGCCCACGCTCTTCGGTACAGGTTTTAACTTGTCTTTGGGATTTTCCCAGTCATCGCCGCGCAGGGAGTGCCACATAGTTTCGCCCAGCACGCTGCCCCAGATTGCCCGCATCTGCTCCGATGACAAGTTGCACAGCTGCTCTACGGTCGTAATCCCGTGTTTGTGCAGCCGGCTTTCCATGGCATCGCTGATGCCCACAACGTCTTTCAACTTCATGCAGTACAGGGCATTCGGCAAATCTTCTTTCAGCACGATGGTCATTCCATCCGGCTTGCAAAGATCGGCCGCAGTTTTGGCGAGATAAGAATTCGGTGCAAGCCCGATCGAACAGCGCAAGGCCACGCCCAGGTTCCGCAGGGACTGCTTCATGCGATACGCGAGCGTTGTCGCGTTCGGCAGAAATTGTTCCCGGCCCATAAGCTGGTAGGCCATTTCATCCACCGACCAAACCTTCTGGACAGGCAGATGTTCTCCTGCGGCCTGAATAATTTTCTGCTGGTACTCGACGTACAGCTTTGGTCTGGCCTCGACGAGCTTGATATGTGGGCATCGTAGCTTGGCGTCTTTTACCGACGTCCCAGTTTTCACGCCGTAGGTTTTGGCTTCATAACTTGCCGCAAGGCAGCAGGTGGAATCGGCATCCACGGCCACTACGCCCACCGGCCGGCCGCGGAGTTCGGGGCGATCCTGCTGCTCCACCGAGGCGAAATAAGAATTGAGATCAAGAAAAAGCCAGCCTACGCGGGGATACTGACCTTCCACGTAGGCTGGCAAAGGGGCGCCCATAGTGGGGAAAGTCTACCGTATAAGCGAATAAAAAGCGAACAAAATCGCGAGGAGGCCGGCAATTTTTCGCCAAAGAGTCTTGCAGACTCGTAAAACCACCCATTGAGAAGTTAAGGCGGTTAGTCTTTGCGTTTTTTAATAATCTTGTGATTATAACTTGACAAAATTAATTCAATTGGTTTATAAATTTATTAAATCAATTAAACAATGAGAGAAAATAATAAAAATTTAAAAGAATGGCAGGAGCTGGCGCAGCTTACTCGTGGCCAGAAGATTGTGGTTGAGCGAGTTCGCCTGGCGGATAAAGACATTGCCATCGAAGGCAGCTTTGAGCTTCCTCAGTTGGCACGCCTGTCTTCCGAGGACCAGGTTTTCATTACGGCGTTCGTTCGATCCCATGGTTCGATCAAGGAGATGGAGCGGATTTTTGGTGTCAGCTATCCCACGATCAAATCGCGCCTCACACGGATTGCCGACAGTCTGGAGTTCGTGCAGAACGATCCCACGCCCTCGAAAAATGAAATTTTGGAGCGGCTGCAGCGCGGAGAGATCACCGCGGAAGATGCGATCCGCGAGATGGAGGCGTTGAAATGATTCCCTTTGTGGCGATGGTGAGTTTGCGAGGGCGGCAGAGCCGGACATTCCGGTTGTGGATTCCGCTGTTTCTGGTGTGGGTATTGCTGATGCCGCTGGCGGTGGTGTTATCGCCGGTGATCTTTATCGTTTGCCTGGCGTGCCGGGTGAATCCGTTTCGCGGGCTTGCCGCGGTCTGGCAACTTTTAACCGCGCTGAGCCATACCGAGTGCGAAGTCGAGCAGGGTGGCGCGGGAGTTTCGTTCTACATACTTTAAAGGAGAGCAATCATGAGTGAAAATCGTCGTCAGATATTACAAATGTTGTCGGAAGGAAAAATTAACGCTGATGAGGCCGAGCGGCTGATTGCGGCCATCGAAGAGCCGGCTGCGACGAAGCGCGCGAATGGCGCTGAAGCGGAAGGGAAGGCGCGCCCGAAATATCTTCGCGTGCAGGTGGATTCGGAAGATGACGGCGGGCACGAGGGGCCGACGAAAGTAAATGTTCGCGTGCCCATGCAGTTACTGCGCGCGGGAGTGAAGCTGGCCGGGCTCATTCCGGCGCAGGCGCTGCATCGGGCCAATGATGCGATCCGCAAAGAGGGTATCGCCATCGACCTGACGCAGATCAAGCCGGAAAATCTGGAAGAGTTAATTGACCACCTCAGCGACTTGAGCGTGGACGTAGATCAGAAGGATCATGAAAGCAAGGTAAAGGTGAAAGTGTTTTGTGAATGATCGATGAAAGACCCAGTTTGGCAGTCTCGCCCAGCGCGTTCGATTTAATTTGTGGAACCTGGTTGCTAGAATGCCCATCTATAAGGACTCAAGGAGAACGATACGATTATGAGTGAGATGACTTCCACAATCGCTGCTGAGAAAACAAGCGCAACGGAAACGGGAAAAGCTTATCCGGCAAAGGCTTATGCAGCGCAGAGTGCGGCTTCGGGGATGGCGGCGGCAGCGATTCGGCGGCGCGCGCCGGGGGCGCAGGATGTGCAGATTGAGATTCTTTATTGCGGAGTTTGCCATTCTGATCTGCATCAGGTGCGTAACGAGTGGGAAAACATGCTGCCGACGATTTATCCCTGCGTGCCGGGACATGAAATTGTGGGCCGCGTGGTGAAAGTTGGAAGTGCAGTGAAGAAATTCAAAGAGGGTGATTTGGCAGGGGTAGGATGCATGGTCGATTCTGATCGCACGTGCCCGAACTGCCGGGGCGGCAACGAGCAATTCTGCGATTCGATGGCCACCTTTACTTACAACTCCGAAGATAAGCACTTGGGCGGCGCGACTCTCGGTGGATATTCGGACAGCATTGTGGTGGATGAAGCTTTCGTGCTGCGCATACCCAAGAATCTGGACCTGGCCGCAACGGCTCCGCTGCTGTGCGCGGGGATTACGACGTATTCTCCCCTGCGCCACTGGAAGGTGGGCAAAGGGCAAAAAGTTGGCATTGTTGGGCTTGGCGGCCTGGGACATATGGGCGTGAAGTTTGCCAATGCGTTCGGGGCGCATGTAGTGCTTTTTACAACTTCGGTGAATAAGAAAGAAGATGCGTTACGTTTGGGTGCGCACGAAGTTGTGGTCTCGAAGAATGAAGCGGAGATGGCGAAACATGCGGGAAGCTTCGACTTTATTCTGGACACGGTTTCGGCCGAACATAATATGAACGCGTATCTGGATCTGATCAAACTTGACGGTACGCTGACGCTGGTAGGAGCGCCTCCAGCCCCATTGTCGATTGCGGTTGCGAGTTTACTGTTCCGTCGGCGATCGCTGGCTGGTTCTATCATCGGCGGAATCCGAGAGACGCAGGAGATGCTGGATTTCTGCGCCGAACATAATATTACGTCCGATATCGAGATGATCCGCATTCAGCAGATCAACGAAGCTTATGAACGTCTGGCGAAAAGTGACGTGAAATACCGCTTCGTGATCGACATGGCGTCGTTGAAGTAATAAATAAGCTGGAGATCAGACCGCCGATTATTTTGCAGCGGCTTTTCTGGTTTCCAGCTTGCGCTTTGCTTCCGGCCATTCGTGATCGAGAATGCTGAAGTAAACAGTGTCGCGCACGCGGCCGGTGGAAGTAATTAAATGCTTGCGCGAGGTGCCTTCTTCTTTTGCACCGATGCGCATTATGGCGTTGCGCGAGCGCTGATTCAATGCATCGGTTTTGAGTTCGACGCGCATACACTGCCATACTTCGAAGGCATGCCGCAGCATAAGATACTTTGCTTCCGTGTTGACCGCGGTCCTGTGCCACGCGGCCGCGATCCAGGTGGAACCAATTTCCACCCTTCGGTTGACGCGGTCGATGTTCATAAAGCGAGTGCTTCCGATTACGCGTCCGGATGCGCGCTCAACCGTGGCAAATACCATGGACTCGCCGCGTTCCTGCTCGGCGAGAGATTTTTCCATGAGGCGTTCGAAATCCTCCAGCGTTTTCATGCGGTAGGGGATCCAGCGGAAGATATCGTCAAGCGTATCTTTCGCGGCTTGCCAAAAGAGTTCCGCATGATCGCGGCGAACCGGCTCCAAGCGGATGACGGAGCCTTCCAGTGTTAATGGGGTCACGATTTCCAGCGGCGCGCCTATCGCGCTCATTGCACATTCCGTAGGTTATAAGCCATAGTCTTCATTATCTTGCATCTCGCAGTGATTTGCGGCATCTTTACTATCACCTTGGAGACATTTGTAAAACGAGGCGTTGACCTGCGATGAAATCGTCCGTCCAACACAATACGAACAGGCAGTGTCAGGAGTGTTGCCGGTGAAAGCGCAGTGTCTCCCGTTCGCTCAAATCCCGCATACCACGCGCCTTTTCACCGATCTTCTCGCATATTCTCCCAGCGTTCGACCGTTCTATCCCCATTCTCCCCACTTTCGCGAATCGATGAAGGCGGAGGCTACCGCTCTCCAATATGAACCTGCGCGCCGCGAGCGGGTCAACGTTATTCTCGAGCGCCAGAACAAATCTTTTGGAGCTTCCGAGCAGACTCTTTCCAATCTGAAGCGTTTTCGCCGTGGCGCAGCCGCAATCGTAACCGGACAACAAGTCGGCCTGTTCGGCGGACCTATGTTTTCCATCTACAAAGCGCTGAGCGCGGTGAAGTTGGCGGAAGAAGCATTATCCGCAGGCATTGATGCGGTTCCGATTTTCTGGCTGGCTACGTACGATCACGATCTCGCCGAGGTGAATCATGTTTCTTTCCCCGGACCTGACGGTCTGCTGCGCACGCTGCGTACCTCCAGCCACAGCATTCCGGGCGCCCCGGTAAGCGAAGTAAAGCTTGGGGGAGAAATTCTGCCGGGAGTGGAGGAAGCGGCATCGTTGCTGGGAGATTCCGAAGCCACGCAGATTCTTCGTGAATCGTATCGTCCCGGAGAAACCTTGGGTACGGCTTTCGCGCGCTTCTACGCGCGCCTGTTCGCCGCGTGGGGAGTGATTATTCTCGACGCCGCCGATCCCGAGTTGCATCGCGTCGCCGCACCCATCTATCGAACGGCCGTGAAGCAGGCTCCTGAGATCGCTGACGCTGTCCTGGCGCGCGGGCGGGATCTCGAAGCGGCTGGCTATCATCAGCAGGTAAAAGTAACTTCCTCATCGGTTCTATTGTTTACTTTGCAGAATGGCGTGCGTACGCCAATTCACCGGCGCGTAAGCGAAGAATCTTCAGAATTTGTGATCGCCAGCGAAACGGCAAGCGAGAAGTTGTCGGAAGCTGAACTGCTCGACCGGATTGCAACCACGCCGGAGAAATTCAGCCCGAATGTACTTCTGCGTCCGGTAGTGCAAGACTACCTTCTGCCTACGCTCGCTTATGCCGGAGGCGCAGCAGAAGCCGCCTATTTTGCGCAAGCTGGCGCTGTCTACGAAAAAATTCTCGGACGCGTAACGCCGATTGTTCCGCGCTTCTCGGCAACTCTGGTTGATCCCAAAGTGCAGCGCTGGCTGGGGCAGTACGAGGTTACGGTTCTCGATGCAATGCAAGGCGCCGAATCGTTTCGCCGCAAATTGGCCGCTCGTAGCCTTCCCACCGACTTACAATCCGCCTTCGAGCGCGCCAACAAATCGGTGGAGGATTCTTTTTCCGGTCTGCACGAGGCGCTGGCAAAGCTCGATCCCACGCTCCTTGATGCCAGCCAGACCGGCGCCTCAAAAATCCGCTATCAACTCGACCGCCTGAAAGAACGCGCCCTGGCTGCCGAGCTACGGCGCAGTGAAGTGGTCGGCCATCATGCGGCCAAGCTGAGTCAGGCGCTCTATCCAGAAGATGGATTGCAGGAGCGGGGTATCGCTGGCGTGTATTACGTAGCTCGCCATGGCACCGAGTTGCTGAAGGGCATTTACGACGTCATGAGAAGCGATTGCCTCGACCATCAAGTTCTGGAATTGTAGCTACCGCCATTGCTGGAAAAGATGCTCGCGCCTTCTGAGGCGCGTGACCCATAATCAAAAAGAAGGTAATATCCCATAATTAGCCCAGTCTACCGGGCATGCATGGGCGTGCTATGGCTTTTCCATCTACCACCAGGCTGGTTGCGTTGTTCGGAAGCTCCAAGCTTGCCACGATTTCTCTTTACAACTTTGTCCATGCCGCTTACGGTCTTGCGGCAATATTTTTGCTCTTCGACCGCCACGCCAGCCGCCGCAACGACGTGTACAACATTCTCTGGGCGGTCGTCTTCGGCTTTGCCACACTCAACATCCTCAGCCTTGCGGCGCGGCGCTTCGAGCCAAACCGACGTGGCCTCACCTTTGGAGAGTTGATGGCGGTGATGATCGTTCTGATTTCAGTTTTCCTGCTGGGATGGGAACTGCTGAGCGTTTTCCGAATCTTCCCTATTAAACTGCAACGCTAATGCCGCTTCCGCCTGCTTTTGCGGTATGATTCGCAAAATGGCGAAGAATTCTCCGAACTTCGAAGTGACCTGCCCTTGCTGCAACGCGGTGTTGAAAATTGACGTAGAAACCCAGAGCGTCATCGCCCATACCGCAGCCGTAAAGCCGCGCATGTTCAACGATATGGAAGAAGCAGCACGCGCTATGAAAGAGCAGGATACGCGCCGGGAATCGATCTTCCGCCAATCCGTAGAAGCGCAAAAGCACGCCTCGGAACTGCTGGAAAAAAAATTTCAGGAAGCCGTGAAGAAGGCCAAGGAATCACCCGATACCGGCAAGCCGATTCGCGATTTCGATCTCGACTAGCTTCCACTGAACCTCATGCCGACTCGCCCACTGCTTCTCGGCCATCGCGGCGCACGCGGCGAAAAGTCAGTCACCGAGAACACGCTGGCGGCTTTTGATTTTGCTCTTACCCAGGGCTGCGACGGCTTTGAATTCGATGTAAGGTTGGCCGGGGATGGGCAAGCGGTAGTTTGTCATGATGCAAAAATTAGCGGCGCCGAAGTCGCTCATACTTCATCGCAAGCCTTGGCGCTGCCACTACTGCGCGATGTTCTCCAGCGTTACGCGCAGACCACTTTTCTCGACATCGAACTCAAAGTCCCGGGATTGGAAGCGCTCACACTCGATTTGTTGAAGGCGCATCGACCCGTTCGCGGATACGTTATTTCCTCGTTTTTACCTGAGGTACTAAACGCGATTCACAGCAAGGACGCCGCGATCCCGCTAGGCCTGATTTGCGAAACGCAGGATCAGTTTGATGCATGGACCGGATTGCCTGTCCAATACGTGATTCCTCATCGAAAGCTGGTTCACAGGAATCTGGTTGCCGATCTAGCGAATCACGGCTGCAAGGTACTGGTTTGGACGGTGAACTCGGAGCAGGAGATGAAACTACTGGCCGATTGGGGCGTGGACGGCCTTATTTCGGACGATCCAGCCGATCTTGTGCGTACGCTGCGACCTAAATTGTGATTTTTTTCTTCAATTTTTCTTGCGTGGTAAACCTTATGCGATTCTGGATTGCCTAATCCGCTGCCGCCTCGAACGCCGCTTCCGTTTGTCTTACCGGCCGCAGGAAAGCCGAGCGTTCCATTTCGAAGGCTTCCAGGTTGGCCCCCATGGTCTGATCATTCCAGCCCATCACCGCGCCGATACGTAAAGCCGCCTCGCGGCTGCACGATTCCGACCAGCAAGCGCCTAATGCCACCGGAACCCGGCGCAAGAGCACGTCGCCGAGGGTTACCGCAAATTCTCTGCGATACGCTTCCACCACTTCTGCAATCACATGCGAGGTGTGTGGGCAGATCGGCGCACGCAGCTCCGCGCTTACCAAGGCCATCCGCGCGATGTCGGCTGCACGCTTGCCGTGCCATTCGATCATCCCCCGCGCCGATTCTTCGCTGACTGCCCCAATGCGCGCAATTTCCAGTACGGCATCGTCGAGCAATGGATCGATGGCTCTCGCCGTGCCCATCACCATTTCGTTGGGTTCCTTCGCAGTCAATCCGATTTTCCGCGCGCACTCTCGAGCCAGTGATGCAGCCGTGGTCAACTTGCCACCGATTACCGATATCATGCGGGCTGCACCTTCATCCGCGTGATCGTGCAGGATATGTTGCCGCGTTACAGCCGAAGGTTTATTGCCGGGCGAATAAGGTAGAGGACGAACTCCGGCAAAAGCGTGCTTCACGCTCAGTGCCGAGATCTTTGCCTTGGGAAACAACGCAGCGGCTGAGCGAATGAGATAGTCGATCTCTTCCACCGAGGGAACGGTTTTTCCCGGATCGCCGCTGTCGGCAACTTCCGTGGTTCCCAGCAGAATTTGATCGTTCCAGGGAAGAACAAAAATCGGCCGGCCATCGACGGCTTCGGTGTAAACCGCCGCGCTCGGCGAGCCGGGGAACCTTGGCAGAACAATATGCGAGCCGCGCACGCCGCCGAGCAAGGGTTTCGTTGTACGGACCGATGAACGCTGGCAAACGCGGTCGGCCCAAGGTCCGCTGCAATTGATGACCCAGCTTGCATCTACACGTTCATCCCGGCCTGTTATCTGATCGCGCAGCAACACACCATGGACCCGGCCATGCGCTACATTTACTGCGATAGCTTCTACATGGTTGCGGACAACCGCTCCTGCTTCCACCGCCTCCAGAAGCCACTCCGCCACCAGGCGTTCGGGAAATTCGCATTGCGCGTCTTCGTAATTGAAAAACGACCAGCGATGCCCCCCGTCCAGGGCCCGCTCGAGCCGCTTCAACTCCATTTCAGTCACGTCTGTCCTCGCCGGTTTTCCCGCCATGCGCTGATAGAGCCATAATCCGGCGCGCACCCTCATTGCGCTGCGCTGGCTGCTCTCGTTCAAGAGCAGTAAAAAGTGCATGGGATGAACCAGGTGAGATTTTTCGCGCAGCAATCTTTGGCGCTCGCGCAGCGACTCGCGAACCAGCCCAATCTCGCCATGCTCCAGATACCGCAATCCGCCATGGATGATGCGCGTGGAGCGGCTGGTAACGCCAGAGGAGAAGTCCTTTTGCTCGATAAGCAGAGTATGCTTGCCCATGCGAGCACACTGCCGCGCCACCGCCACGCCATTGATGCCGCCGCCAATCACCACCACATGGAAGCGCTGGCCGTCCAGACTGGCCCGAGGATTCGCCGCTAATACCATGCAATTTGAGCCAAATGCAACAAACTTACTGACAAGAACCCCAAATACAGACTCTGCCCCTATGAATTGTGCATCGACTCATTGGCAGCGAGAAGGTAACGTAGGTGCTGCAAAATGCGTGACCGGAAAGCAAAGTTACTGTGACGGAAGTTCAAAAGTAGAGGGTAGCGAAAAAGCTGGCGGCCCGGCATTTGCGCAGGCCGCCTTAGCAGTTTCTAAGCTGCATTGCGTTCGCCCTTGCTGATGGTCTTCTCCTTATGAAAGTGAGCTCACTTAATTTGGATGCCCTGGTTTCAATCTCCGTTGATCGCAATTACGAATCGATACTCTGAGCATTGCTCCTAGCGCGGCGGCTCATTTAAAGTAGTTGGCAATGCCTACAACCGGGGAACGTTTCGAAAGGGCAGTCGCAATTATGGAGCGCTTGCGGGCTCCCGGCGGCTGCCCCTGGGACCGCGAGCAGACGTTCGATTCCATTAAGCCTTACACGCTGGAGGAAACCTACGAAGTGCTGGAAGCGATTGACAACCGCGACTGGGAGGAACTCCCCGGCGAGCTTGGCGATCTGCTGCTGCAAGTGCTTTTTTATGCGGAGATGGCGAAAGAGCAGGGAACATTCTCTATCGACGATGTGCTGGAGCGGCTTTCCACGAAATTGATCGACCGGCATCCCCACGTATTCGGAGATAAGAAGGCGAATACTTCGGATGACGTGAAGCGCAACTGGGAAGCGTTAAAAACTGAGGAACGAAAAAAACGATTCGGTGAAAATTCGAGCGTTGCTGGCGAAGGAAAGACTGGCTATACGTCGATCCTCGCTGGAGTATCCTCCTCCATGCCATCGTTGATGGAGGCGCACAAGCTCAGTTCTCGCGCAGCGCAAACCGGATTTGATTGGCCTGATATGGAGGGTTTGTTCGAAAAGCTTTCCGAAGAGACCGCGGAACTTCGCGAAGATTTGAAAGAATTCCCCGCGCCCGGACCGAGGCCAGCGGGCCGGGGCGTGGCCGGTTCGGGAAGGCAAAGCATTCCGGAAGAGTTGCGGATGCGTTTAGAAGAAGAAGTCGGAGATCTCTTTTTTGTGCTGGTGAATATTGCGCGCTATCTTTCCGTCGATCCCGAATCCGCGCTGCGCCAAACGAATCGCAAATTCCGCCGCCGCTTTGAATGGATGGAACAATGGCTGCACAAAGAGGGTAAGAGCCCTGAAAGTGCGCCCATGGATGAGCTTGAAGCACTGTGGCAACAAGCGAAGTGGCAGGAGAAGCAAGCTTGAGCGCCGACGCCATCGTAATTCGACGCTGCCAGGGACTTGATGAGCTTAAGGCGTGTGTTGCGCTGCAGAAAGAAGTTTGGAATTTTTCCGATGCCGAACTAGTTCCGCTGCGCATGTTTGTCGTCGCCGAAAAAGTTGGCGGACAGGTGATGGGCGCGTTCATCGGTACTGAAATAGTCGGCTTTGCGCTTTCGGTGCCCGGCACGCGTTCGGGTTACATCTATCTTCACTCGCACATGCTCGCCGTCCGCAAGGATCATCGCGACGCAGGCCTGGGGCGGCGGCTCAAGCTTTTGCAGCGCGAAGATGCTCTGGCTCGGGGCATTGAACTTATTGAATGGACCTTTGATCCTTTGGAGATCAAGAACGCTTACCTGAATATCGAAAAGCTGGGAGCGATTTCGCGCCGCTACAATATCAATCAGTACGGGATTACTTCTTCGCCCTTGCAGGGCGGCCTTCCCAGTGACCGGCTGATTGCCGAATGGTGGCTGAAATCGCGTCGGGTGGAAGCCCTATTAGCGACGGGTGAGAACCTCCCGTTTACACCAAAGTCAGTGATTGTGGTTTCCGGGCAAATCTACGAATGGAAGGCCGCCGCAGAAACCAGAGGGCTGGCCGCGCAGGTGCAACGACGCAATCGCGAACAATTTCTTCAGGCATTCGACGATGGACTTGCCGTGCTGGGGTACGAGCGCGATAACGAGGGCAACGGCAAGTTCGTGCTGGGCAAATGGGACGAGAACTGGTCGTATGCGTCGCAAGCTTAACCTCTAAAAATTCACAATGAAGATCGAAGCCATTACACTCCGCGAAATTCGTATGCCGCTCGTCCACTTTTTCGAGACGAGCTTTGGACGCACTTACAGCCGCCGTATCTTGTTGCTCACCGCTCATTGCGAAGGAGTCGAGGGATGGAGCGAGTGCGTGTGCGGAGAGGATCCTTTTTACAGCAGCGAGTGGATCGAGAGCAGTTGGCTTACGATCCATCACTATCTTGTCCCAGCGGTTCTCGGGCGTGATGTCGGTGCTGCTCGTGATTGCGTGGCGCTCTTTGCCAAGGTCCGCGGACACCGCATGGCGAAGGCTGCGGTTGAAAATGCTTTATGGGATGCAGAAGCGAAGCAGAAAAGCATCCCCTTATGGAAGCTGCTGGGCGGGACACGAACTGAGATTTCGTGCGGCGTTTCCATCGGCATTCAGGATTCGATTGAACAGTTGCTGGAGAAGATCGAAACCGAATTGGCTGCGGGCTATCGCCGTATTAAAGTCAAAGTAAAGCCGGGCTGGGATGTGAATGTACTGGAAAAAATCCGTTCGCGTTGGGCCGACATTACGCTGAGCTGTGACGCGAACTCAGCCTATACGCTGGATCAGGTTGAACATCTGCGGAGCTTCGATCAGTTCAACTTGTTGATGATCGAGCAACCGCTTTGGGATGACGACATTTTTTATCATGCGCGACTGCAAAAAGAGTTGCGCACTGCGATTTGCCTCGATGAATCCATCGTTAACGCGCGCGCCACGGCGGTCGCTTTAGATAATGCGGCTTGCCGCATTATCAATATCAAAGTGGGGCGCGTGGGCGGATTCAGCGAAGCTAAGAAAATTCACGACATCTGCCGCGATCAGAAAATTCCGGTCTGGTGTGGCGGCATGTTGGAGTCGGGGATCGGACGCGCTCACAATATCGCTTTATCAACTCTGGAAAATTTCAGCCTGCCGGGAGATGTCTCGGCTTCAAAGCGTTACTGGAAAGAAGATATTATTGAACCTGAGGTCGAAGTTTCGCCACAGGGCATGATCGCCATCAGCAATCAGCCGGGGACGGGCTATCGAGTCAAAGAAGATTTCATTGAAAAATTAACGGTAAGGAAAGAAACAATTCGCGCCAACGGATAGGTTATTTCTTTACGCATTCATTAGTGTGAGCTATTCTCAGCTTTTGCGGTACCGCCCGGGTGGTTTTGCACCAGCTTTACCTCTTCCGTCTTCAACATTTCTACACCCTGAGCGAAGGTGATACTCGAAGGCACGCGGTGAAAGTCGCTGAATACTTCATCCGTGTTGATCGAGAGTTTTTTAAAAACCAGAATCTTGCCAGTGAAGTTCAGCGACATGCGGGACACCTCCCACGAATCGTTTCCCGCGTCACATTGCTGTACAAGAAAGTGGCCGCCTTTATCGAGATGCCCCAGAATTCCCCAACCGAAGCTGACTTCTTTGAACAATGTCCCGTCGATTTTTGCGATCCTGTGTTCCGCCGGATCAATGACCACAACTCCTTCCATGCCCACCAATACATCTTCTATGTGAGAAGGCGGCTGGTAGGAAGGATTCGGACGAAAATTTAAACGAACGAGTTTGACGCCGGGTCGACCGAATCCAGCCGTGCCTTCCTCTTCACCGCCATATTCATAAAGAAACGCTTCGGGCAGGGCTTTCACAATGCGCAGAGTGTGCTCGGTATTTTCCTGTTCCTGCGCATGTTTGTGTTTGAGTTGTTCGGAGCTGTTGGCTATTCCCGCAAGCCGGTCTTCCTCGCCTCGCATCTCTTCCGGCGAGAGTGGCTTGTCGTTGTAGGCAATCGTCATGCCCGCCATGGCTTCGCGCGTTTCCACATACAGCCGCGTCTGCGAGCCCTGAGGAGTCTGCTTGCGCGAGCGGAACATGTGTTTGGTGGAGTCATTATTGGCCGCAACTTCCTTGGCTACAGCAGATTTGACTAATGACAAACAGGAAGCTGAATTTTGCGCAGAGCACGATGGATTTTCGGCGGCGAGAGGAATCGTTATTCCGGCGAGCAAGAAAACCCAACATACCGCGATAGCGATCCGCAGAGCGTTTTTCGCTGCATCTGGCATCCGGCACCCGTGTCGATCCATTGTAAATGTAGCAATTTCTGCGCCGTCAAATCTCTACAGGAAAACGAGTAATTTGAGCGGTGGAGAACAGCTTGCCGTATCGTCCGCGCCTTGCGTATAGTCGATGCAGTAACCAATCTCCGGTCATCCGCGCAAAGCGTCGATTCATTCACATAAAACGCGGTGATTCCGGAGCGGCCCCAGCACTGATCTCTTCTGCACAGGAGCATCTAATGAGCGCACCAGCAAGTGGTTTAGCGCAAATCGGCAAGTCGGTTGTGGTGAAGGGCGAGCTTTCTGGCAGCGAAGACCTGTATGTGGATGGTCAAGTGGAGGGCAGCATCGCGCTGAAAGGGAATAGCTTAACGGTTGGTCCAAACGGCCAGGTGAAAGCCAGTGTTGACGCCAAGGGAGTCGTGGTCCAGGGAAAGCTCGACGGCAACATTCAGGTTAGCGATCGCGTGGAACTGCGCAAATCGGCGGTTGTGACCGGCGATATTTCGGCGCAGCGGATTTCGATTGAAGAGGGCGCATTTTTGAAAGGTAAAGTAGATATTCAACGCACCGATGCCAAGTAGTACGGGCGCGCATCGCGTCGATTAAAATAGTGGCAGCAAGGAAGTTTAGTGTCGTCTGTCTCCCAGAATTTCATGAAATTATTTCGCGGTTCATCCGGACCGGAAACAGTCCCGGCGCAGGGTTCGCAAAAACTTACACGCCGCTCCAGCGGTCTGGGCGAACTGTCGCGCACATGGGAAACTGCCGAAAGCTTGTGCGTTCTGGATCTTGGCTCGACTTCGGCAACGAATATCCGCCGCTTTACCGAAAACGGCCACCGAATCTATAGTGAAGACCTGCTCACTGCTTCCACCGAGCCGGAACTCCTGACTAAAAACGAGGATGGAGCGACCGTACTCGACAGCCGCAAATTCCTTGCCGAGAACCTGGTTTATCCCGCTGCGCACTTCGACGTGGTTCTGTGCTGGAACCTGCCGGACTATCTCGATGAAAGTTTGGTAAAGCCGGTGGTGGGGCGATTGTGGTCGGTGCTAAAGCCCGGCGGTATGCTGCTGGCATTCTTCCATACGCGCGATGCCGGCCCGGATTCGCCTTGCCATCGCTTTCATATCGTCGGTCCTGACTTGCTTGAAATGCAGAAAATTGTGTTGCGCCGGGAGGCTCGCCGCGGACCTACGGGAGCGGTGCATACGGCTATTTCCGATGGCTTTCAGTTACAGCGCGTGTTTAATAATCGCCACATCGAAACCCTGTTTCGAGATTTCGCTTCCATCAAATTCTTCCTTGCCCGCGATAACGTGCGCGAAGTTCTGGTTGTACGTTAGAGAGTTTGTAACTCCTAGTTCGTTTCGCGGGGCAGAGTCTTCCAGATAATTATTCCCATCCGATAAAGAAAGTGGCGCGAGATTTCGATCTGCGGCTGCCCTTCTGCAGGAAATTCTTCCGTGATTAGCTGTCGAATTTCTGCAGGCACATACGCGCGGCGCACAGAGGTCAAGCCATCGAGCCACGCTACCCGATGCCGCATCATGGGATAACTGGCATATACCAAAGCCAGGTGCAGCGGATTGCGCACCAGATCATTGATCAAGACGGCATAGCGGCTCACTCGCAGACTTTCTCGCATAAACTGTTTCACTTGTTGCGGATTCAGATGATGCGCAAAAAGATTGCAGCTCACCAGATCGAATGCTCCGTCGATAAAAGGAAGAGCCAGCCCATTTGCCACAATGGCTTGGTTGCTTTTGCGCTGAATTGTCGTGGCTCCATTTCCTTTGGGCAGATGCGAGCGCGCCAGATCGAGAAGTGTTACATCCAGCGAGATTTCGCGCGGCGCAAGATTTTGTTGGATGATCTCCGGTAGTTCTCCCAGCCCGGCGGCTACTTCGAGCAGCGAGATATGCTTCAGTCCGGTTTTCCCGGCCACGCGTTCGACCATCCACCGCGTGGTGTCCACGCCGCCGAAGCGGCGGTTGACACTGGCGATGACTCTTAGCGCAGATTGAACGTCGGCGGGTGAGCAGGCGTCAGAATCGAGGAACTCGGGTGCGTCGGTTCTCTGCATGAAATTTTTAAGCTGGTTCGAACGTGCCCGATGAATTCGCCATTCTAGACTTCGGCTAATTCTTCTTCGAGCAATTGCTTGTTATACAGGTCGCTGTAGTAGCCGTTCAAGGCGAGGAGTTCGTCGTGAGTGCCGATTTCGACGATGCGGCCACCATATAGCACGGCGATGCGGTCGGCGTTGCGAACCGTCGAAACGCGGTGAGAGATGAAAATCGTGGTACGGCCCTGCATTACTTCCCGCAGGTGATTAAGGATTTTATCCTCGGTGTGAGTGTCGACGCTGGAAAGCGCGTCGTCGAGAATCAGGATGCGCGGGTTACGAATTAAGGCGCGTGCAATGGCCGTGCGCTGCTTCTGACCGCCGGAGAGCGTGATGCCGCGTTCGCCTACCATGGTTTGGTAACGCTCGGGAAAGCCCTCGATATCGGCGGCGATGTTTGCGGCATCTGCCGCATCGTGAATCTCCTCGTCGGTGGAAGAGTCCACGCCCAGCGCGATGTTTTCGCGGATGCGGTCGCTAAAAAGAAATGTCTCCTGTGGCACGAATCCGATATTTTTGCGCAAAGATGCGAGAGAGAATTCACGAATCGGGTGGCCATCGATTAAAACCATGCCCGGCTCCGCGTCGTAAATGCGTGGGATGAGATCGACCAGCGTGCTCTTTCCGGAACCTGTAGGACCGACGATCGCCATGCTGCTGCCAACGGGAATGCGCAGATTCAAATCATGCAGGACCCGTTTGCCTTCGTACGAAAAATTTAGTCTGCGAAATTCAATTTCGCCTTGCACGGGGCGGTCCTGGGCGGCGGGTTCATCTTTGATCTCAGGCTTTTGCTGCAAAATTTCATTAAGCCGAGCGAGCGATGCCGTGCCGCGCTGAAAAATGTTGACCACCCACCCCAGCGCGATTATGGGGAAGGTGAGCTGCATCATATAGATGTTGAAGGCGGTGAAGGCGCCAATCTGCATTCGCCCGGCGAGAACTTCGCGGCCGCCGATCCACAGCACCAGCACCAGCGCCAGGCCGAGCATAAGCTCCAGCGTGGGCCAGAGCATGCCCATCAAGCGCACCAGCTTCAGGCTGCGGTTTACATATTCCTCGTTTGCGCCTTCAAAGGCGGCGATTTCGGCCTCTTCCTGTACATAAGCGCGAATCACACGAACGCCGGAAAAATTTTCCTGCGCGCGGGCTGAGATGTCGGAGAACATCGCCTGAATTTTTTCGAAGCGCTCGTGAATACGCCTGCCGAAATATTGAATGGTGATACTGACGACAGGCAAAGGGAGAAACGCGTACATGGTGAGCTTGGGACTGTTGCGCAGCATGAACCACAGCGCCGCGACAGTGAAGACCAATGTATTCGCGGAATACATGATGGCCGGGCCCATTAACATACGCACGGCATTCAAATCATTCGTCACTCTGGCCATAATGTCGCCTGTGCGCATGCGCTGATAGTAGGAGTAGGAAAGCGTTTCGAGGTGGGCAAAAAGGTCGTTGCGCAGGTCGAACTCAATGTCGCGGGAGATGCCGATTACGATCCAGCGGGTTAAAAATAAGAAAATGCCCCGAACTACTGCTAAAGCCAAAACTTCCAGGGTGAAGATCAGCAGTTTATGCTGCGTGACGCCGCTCTCCAGGCCCTGCGCCGCATTGCCGATCACTCTTGGCAGGCCAGCCTGAGCGCCGTTGCTGAAGAGGATGCACAATGCTCCCGCCACAAATCCCCAGCGATAGCGCTTGAGATAGGGCAGCAGCGGGCGCATGTTCTTGGGAATCATGAGAATGGTAGATGAATTTTAGCAGGATGAGATTCACGCCAAGCAGGGAAGAAGCGGAGATGAAAAGTGAGGAGTGTCGCGGCTAACGCGTCTAACCAGCAGTCAGTTAAAACTAATGCCGTTCCGGTAGGTGCGTTGCCCGGGGAACAAATCGAAGAATATCTTTGCCGAAAGCGGCCACGCTAACAGCGGCAAGAACCGCACCCCATGCAATTAAGAAAATCCATCCAACATCGAGAATCAAACCCTGAGCCAAATCCATAACACGTTCCTTCCAGCGGCGCGGGTTGAAGGCGGTGGGCTAAATCCTGGTGATGCAGCCCACCGCCGTTTCTAAACAATGCTCAACGAATACACTCGAATCGCCGGCGTTTTTACTCTTCCGAAGCCGGAGCCGCCGGAGCGTTCTGCATGCGCTGCTGCATTCGTGCCTCGCGATTGGCTTCGATCTCTTTCAGCTTGCTCTGCTGCTCGGAAGTGAGCAATTGGAACAGCTCACTGTGGATGCGAGCTTCTCCCACCTTGAGTTGCACCAGCGTCTGCGATTGCTGCGATATCACGGCCTGCACCTTGGCTGCGTCATAGGTGCCTTCCTCATACTGCTTGAGCTGCTGATCCATCTGGTGAAGTTGTTGCATCAGAGGCTTCATGGTGGAGTGTTCCTTCTGCAGCACGGCCTTCATCTGCTCTTTCTGATCGTCTGTGATACCCAGTTCTTTGACGTAGAAGCCAATCATATGGCCTTCCATGCCAAAACCGGGACCGTGCATGGGCGGAGGCGGAGCCGCATCCGCAGTTTGAGACTTCGCAATCGCACTGCCCAGCAGTACTGCCAACGCCGCAATTAATACTCGAAATTGAATCGATTTCATGAAATTCCTCTCCCCTTGGAAGGCCGGGCCAACCATACCAGAAACCCAGCTTGTGTGCGTACATTGATAGGAACACGACTCCCGGAAAAGAAGTAGTAAAGAGTCGGTCAAAGGGGGTAAAGTTTTGTCAATGGCCCAAAATCGCCAGATTTGACAATTCTTTACCGCTGCGCGCTATCGGTTGGTGCACAATGAAAGCCAGAAATATTATGGAACGAATTCTGGTTATTGACGACGACGTTGAACTTTGCACGCTGGTGGGCGAGTACCTGCAAGCGGAAGGCTTTCTGGTAGAGGCCGCGCACGATGGAGAATCCGGATTGCAGCGTGCCACCGGCGGTGGATATCTACTGGTCGTACTCGATGTGATGCTGCCCGGTATCAATGGCTTCGAAGTGCTGCGCAGGATCCGCGCTACTTCACGTTTGCCTGTATTGCTGCTTACCGCGCGCGGAGAAGATGTGGACCGCATTGTCGGGCTCGAAATTGGAGCCGACGACTATCTACCGAAACCTTTTAATCCAAGGGAACTGGTTGCCCGTATTCGTGCCGTCCTGCGGCGCACGCGCAGCGACAAGGCAATTCCCGCCGCACCGGATATGGTTCGCGTCGGGGGGATTGAACTTGACCCGGCCACACGCAGCGTCCGCCGCGACGGAGAGCCGATCGAGCTGACATCGGTTGAATTCAATCTGCTGGAAGTGTTGTTGCGCGAGGCTGGGCGCGTGGTTCCGCGCGAGCGCCTGGTTAATGCGGTGCTGAGCCGCAAATTTTCGCCATTCGACCGCAGCATTGATATGCATGTGAGCAAGGTTCGCAAAAAGCTGGGTGACAGCGATACTGACGCGCACATCAAGACCATTCGAGGCGTAGGGTATATTTTTGCTCGCCCACGCGAAGATGCCGAGGAAAGAGGAGAGAGAACGAGGGAAAAGGTAAAGATCAATTCATGAAAAGCCTGTTCCTCAAGATCTTTCTTTCTTTCTGGGCCGCCCTGGCCTTGTTTCTGGTGATGGCGATCCTGGTAATGCTGGCTTTTCGCACGCAGCGTAATTCAACCTGGGACGCGCTGCGTACGACTGCCCTAACCGAAGCGACCCTCGCTTACGAGCAGGGCGGGACACAGCAGGCGCATGAATATCTGGAAAACCTGCAAAGAACTCATCACGTGCGGGTTTACGTGTTCGATGAACAGGGGAGCGAAATATCGGGACGCTCGAGCCAAGGGTGGGCAGAGCACATAGCCGCAGGCAAGCCTCTGCCGCCGCACCCAGGAATGATTTTTCCGCGTCCGCAAATTTTGACAGAATCGAAAGCCTCAAGCGACGGGCGCCACTTTTATACCATCGCGATGGAGTTGCCACCCGGACCGCGTGTTTTTTTTGGGCCGTGGGGAATACCCATGCCGGGGTTGATCATTCTGGTTATTTCTTCAGGAGTGGTTTGCTATTTCCTCGCTTGGTATATGACGAAGCCGGTGGCTCGGTTACGAGCCGCTACGCAACAACTGGCTGCGGGAGACCTGACGGCGCGTGCGGGCTCGCCGAACGGCAAAGGCGGGGATGAGATTGCCGGCCTGGTGCGCGATTTCGATACCATGGCGGAGCGGCTGGAAAATCTGGTCAACGCGCAGTCGCGATTGCTGAATGATATTTCCCACGAACTGCGTTCTCCTTTAGCACGTTTGAATGTGGCTCTCGGCCTGGCGCGTCAACGCTCCGGCCCCGAGAGCGCAAGCATGTTGGAACGGATTGAACTGGAAGCCAGCCGTTTGAACGAATTGATCGGACGGCTGCTGACTCTTGCCCGCCTGGAAGATGGCGAGCAGAGTGTGCCGTCGAGTCCGATTCTCGTGGATGAAATAGTATTGAATATTGCGGAGGATGCCGAGTTCGAGGCGCAGGCGCGCCACTGCCACGTCCGCAGCGAGATTCCGTCGGGGAATTGGGCTGTGCGCGGCGAAGCGTCATTGCTGCATAGCGCGATTGAGAATGTCGTACGCAACGCCATCCGCTACACTCGCGAAGGCAGCACGGTGGAAATTCATCTGGAACGAGTCGATTCGCCAAAACATTCCGAAGCGGTCATAAGCGTCACTGACTGCGGCTCGGGCGTCCCATCGGATGCTCTGGAAAAGCTGTTTCAGCCGTTTTACCGGCTGGATGACGATCGAGGGCGGCAAACCGGGGGTGTTGGTCTTGGATTAGCCATCACGGAGCGGGCTGTGCGTTTCCATGGCGGTAGAGTTGCCGCTTTTAACCGCGCCGAAGGCGGCCTTTTGGTGGAAATTCACCTGCCACTGATGCCCGGCAGCGTAGACACGCGAGAAAATCTCGAAAGGGCTTCAATTTCAGTGGTCAGTGGCTAATAGTTAGTGGCCAGTTGTCCTTATTAATTATTAGCTTAAGCGCATTTCTGAAGACTGATCACTAGCCACTGACCACTGATCCCTGACTCTCAGGCAACTCCAAGGCCTTTTTCAGGGTTCCAACAGTTTGCTCTTCCCGCGTATTCCTGATACACAAATGGATGGCAATTCCTGCCTTCATAAGAGTGGTTCAGCCCGGTTTAATGGTCCGGGGGATGCAGCAGCACGTTCACAGGAGATAAGTCGAAGAATGCGGACAAGATTTACCTGGATCGTCGGAGTTCTGGCTTTGGTTGCGATTGGGGCACTGGTGGCGTGCAGCTCCAAGTACTCTTCCACCAACAACGGTTTGATCGTTGCTTCCACCCAGGCCGACCTGGTGATGGAAACCTTCAGCCTCGATCTGGGCAACGGCCACGTCACGCCGATCAACAACGTGAACGGACCACCTACACCCGGAGTACCGACGACGGTAGTGCTCGATCCGGCAGCCGACTTTGCTTATGTGTTACTCACGCAGAGCGATAATATTGCGGGGAGTTCGACCGGGGTAGCAACGTATTCGATTGCTTCTGACGGCAAGCTCACCACGGTCGGATCGACGATGAATCTGCCTACCGGGGCTGTGCCGACCGGAATGGTTATGGATTCCGCCGGCAAATTTCTCTTCGTTACGTCGAATGTACCGGGACAAGTGGGGACGGTTTCGGTGTTCTCGTCCAGTAGCAGTGGCGCTCTGACTGAAGTATCCGGCTCGCCATTTCTTTTGCCGCTTGAGGCGGGCGGTCAAAATCCTGTCGCCTCGGCGCTAGCGATAACGCCCACGATCTATCCACCGGCCTACGCTCTTTGCTCGGGCAGCGCACCACCCACCACCGAATACCTTTACGTGACGGACTCGATCAATTACATGGTCGTGAACTATTCGGTCGGTTCCAGCGGTGCTCTTAGCCTGGTTGCGCCAACGCCATCGACTGTTGCAGTGCCAACGGGCACCGTTCCTTCGGGAGTGACGGTCGATCCTTGCAACCGGTTCGTTTACGTCACAAATGGGCAACCCAACAACAGCGTTAGCGGCTATACCATTTGCCGCAACGTTTCGTTGCCCACGTGCCCCGATGCCGATTTCAGCCTTCAACCCATTGTCGGTTCGCCCTTTGCCGCGGCTAACAGCCCGGGGCCGCTGGTGGAAGATGCTTACGCCAACTACTTGTACGTGGTGGATACCGGCCAGAATGCGATCTCGGCTTATCGAATCAGCACCACCACTGGTGCTCTGACGCCGCTTTCGCCCACGCCGGTGCCCACCAATTTGGGTCCCACCTCTATTTCGGTTCGCGGCGACGATAGCTGGCTGTTCGTCAGCAACATTACTTCCGCGAACATTTCGGAATACGCCATCACGCCCTCCACGGGTGGGTTGACGCCTCAACCGCCCATTCAGGCATTTCCTTTGCCCTGGGGAGTAGCGGTGAAATAGAAGACTGCGCCCGAGATGAGGCGACGGCGAACTACGTAGGAATTTTTAGAACCAGATAGGCGCCCACTAAAGCAAAAATCAGATCGGGAGACCACGCTGCCAGAGCCGGCGGCAACTGGCTGAGGTCCCCCATAGCCTCGAATAATCGCGATACCACGGTATAGACCACCGCAATGCCGACTGCGGTCGCGACTCCGGTGATCGCTCCCTTCTTGGCAGCCGAGAGCGAAAAAGGCACAGCAATCACAGCCATAATCAGCGTGATCAGCGGGAATGAGAGCTTCTTGTTCAACTGCACGCGCAGGCGCACCACATCGAAGCCGCTCTGTTGCAAGTCTCGGATGTAGCGGCGCAATTGCTCGTAATTCATTTCGGAATATTGCTTCACTTCCTTCTTGAAATAGGATGGCGCTTCGTTAAGTTGGGGGAAAGTGGAAACTTCGAAAGTCCGGTAATCGGCGATGGCCGGACCCTGCAACGAGCGCTGCCAGCCCTGTTCGAAGATCCAGCGATTCAAGCCTTCTTCTTCCCAATGGGCGCGATCGGCGTGAATGCGCTGCGTAATCGTGAAGGCCACGGGATCGATTTGATAGACGGTGACGTTGGCGAACTGATCGCGATCGGGGTCGAAAAATTGATAATAGTAAATGTCGTTGTGCTGGCCGAAAATCCATTTACGGTCGGGACGCAGGTAGGTTTGCGCGGGTTTACCTTTGATCTGATTGTGCAGCGCTTCCTGCCGCTGATTGGTGCGGGGCAAATAAAATTGATCGGCGAAGAATAGCCCCACGGCGAGCAATGCCGCCGCAACCAACACCGGCGCGACGATGCGATACACGCTGGTTCCAGTCGCCTTGATGGCGGTGATCTCATTGGAGCGATTCATCAAGCCGAAGGTGATCAGCACGGCCAGCAGCATAATCAGCGGCGCAACGCTGTAGAGCAAATAGGGCGCGACGTTGAGCAGATACTCGGCGACCACGATGAACGGGGTTTGATTGCGCAGAATATCGCTGAGCAATTCGAACAGCGTGAACACCAGCAGCAGGACGAGAAACGTGGAGAGAATCATCCCGAGATAAATGAAAAAATCTCGGAGGATGTAGTCGTCCAGAAGAGTGGGAAAACTGGCGCTGAAAACGCGCCGCCGCGTGGAGGCGCGCTCGAAGGCATTTGCGCTCTCTTTGCGGCCCAGGCGAAAGGCTGGCGGGTGGCCGTTGGTTTGGGCTGGCCTGCCCTTTCCGACGCGGAACGCAGCTAACGAAATCGGACGGCGTTCGGCCTGCCACATCAGGATTGCGCCGGCGACAAAAAAAGCGATATTTGCCAACCACGCGCCCAACATCGGGCCAACCTTACCCTGCCGTGCCAGCGACACTCCGAGCAGAGAAACAAAGTAATAGACAAAAACCAGCGCAATGGTGAGAACGAAGCCGCCCGATTTCCCACTTTTTTTCGACGACAGGCCCAGAGGAATTCCAACCATCGCTAAGACCAGGCAAGCGGTGGGCAGCGCGAAGCGGCGATGAAATTCGATGAGATACCAGCGTGCCGATGCCGGATCGACGCGGCTGGCATGTTCGCGCAGCTCCGATGTGCTGACCAGGCCGACGGGGATCTGCTCGTCGGATTTATTCTCCGTGGATGGCAGTTCGATGGGAATATCGGTTTGCTGAAAGGTGGAAATTTGATAGCGGTCGGCTTTTGCGGGATCGGTCTCGTGCGTGGAACCGTCTACCAAATGCAAATGCAGGCGGTCCTGGCCTTCAGGGACGAGAATTCCTTCATGCGCTAAAGTGATACGCGGATTGGCCGGGTCGGAAATATCGGCGAGAAAGACGCCCTTCCAGACGGCTGCGCCCTGCGCCGTGTGCACGTCCTGCACATAGAGGACAATTTTTGGAAAGCCTTCGTAGAAAACCCTGGGTTGCACTTCAAAAGAAACCTGTGAGCCTTTGAGTTGATCCTCCAGGTGTCCCAGAGAAGCCATCGACCATGGGGCCAAATAAATTCCGTTGCCCAGGGCAAGCAGCCAGGCGCCCACTACAAAAATCGCCAGCACGCGGCCAAAACTCCACACACCCATGCCGCTGGCGCGCATGGCAGTGATTTCGCTATCGGCGGCGAGCCGGCTCAGGCCGATGAGAATCCCCACCAGCACGCTCATGGGGATGGTGTAGGTAAGCGCCAGAGGAACGGTATAGAAGAAAATTTCAGCAACACTGGGCAGTGGGGCGCTGGCGCGGACGACGAGCTCGAGAATGCGTCCCAGATCGCGCGTGAATAGAACAAACGTGAAGATCGCCGCCCCAATAAGGGCGTGCGAGGTGACTTCACGGAGAATGTAACGGGTGAGAATCCGCATGCGAGACGCGCGTCTGAGGGCAGGATAGCACGGCTCCGGAGCGTGCTAACCGGCAGTTCGGTTCCGTTGCAGCGGAAAGGAGCGCTTCGGCTGCGAATTCGCCGGGCGTGCTTCTACATGCGTTATTGTGCGGCTTCCTCGTCTCGCTGCCACGCCACCAGCCCAGCGCTGCCCAGCGCCAGCGCCCCGATCGTAAAATTCGAACGGCTCTCGCTGGCCGCCTGGTTGGTGTCCGACGTTGCTCCCGTCAGAATTGGTTTGCCGGCGACTGTCTCATATGCATATCCGGTTAATACTGCCTCGACTTTGCACGGCTTGCTGAGGCCTACGCTGAAACGAGCCCAACCGTAGTGCATCTCGCCATCGATGGAAATTGCCAAGGCCAGATAGCGGTCCTTCTTGTTGCGCCACGGACCACCGCTGATGGGGACGCTACTACGACTTGTGGTACAGAACTCCATCGATCCGACTGCGGCGAATCTGTCGCCCAGTCCCACTTTCTCGCCGGCGGGCAGCGCCGGAGCCCAGCGGGGGCCTGCGCCAACGCCGTTCGGTGAAACCGGAGCGACCTGGAGCGACTGATCGATAAAATTGCTGCATTCCTTCCGTGCGCTGGTCTCAATGCAAACCGCGTAGAGATTCCGGATAAAGAAATCCGTGACCCCATCGTTGTTCAAGTCGAGCGAAAGCGTAGTGCCCAATTTAATCTGCTGGTTCGTCGGCGTGTAAACAACTTCCGCCTGGCTCGGTTGGGAAAGTGCCATCGTGCCGACACCAGCAGCAGTCGCTGCTGCCGCATAGCCTAACAATCTGTGATCGAGTCTGCGGTTCAACAAAATCGACGCGCGATTGATGCGAGAAGTCCGGCTTGCAGAATGCGGGAGAGACATAAAGCTCCTCCTGAAAATTTGGAAAGAAGTCGGTTAAGACGGGCCCGGTGTTGCCTGCATGGGGGACGCAGACGGGGAGTATGCATCGGAATCAAGTGCAAGTCAAGCGTGATTGTGAGCGTTTGTTGCGTGCGAAATCGTTATTTCGCGGGTTTCAGGAACAAGGCCGAGAGAGGCGGCAAGGTTAGTCTTAACGAATAGGGTCGTCCGTGTGCCGGCGTTTCTTCAGCTTGAACGCCGCCAAAATTGCCCACTCCAGTTCCGGCATATTCCACGGCGTCGCTGTTCAGCAGTTCGCGCCAGTAGCCGCCTTCCGGGACGCCTACGCGATAACCAGTGCGAGTGACGGGCGTGAAGTTGCAAACTACGAGCACGTTTTCTTTCGCAGCTTCGCTTTTGCGCAAAAGAGAAATTGTGCTGGTAAGAGCGTCATTGCAGTCGACCCATTCAAACCCATCAGGACTGGTATCGAGTTCGTGCAACGCCGCTTCCGCGCGATAAAGCCGATTCAACTGGCCGACCCAATTCTGCAATCCACCGTGCACCGGATATTGCAGAACATGCCATTCGAGACTTGTATCGTGCGCCCACTCGCGTACCTGGCCGAACTCATCCCCCATGAACATCAGCTTCTTTCCCGGTTGCGCGTACATGTAAGCGAACAAGAGCCGTAAATTGGCAAAGCGTTGCCATTCGTCGCCGGGCATTTTGCCGATCAGCGATCCCTTGCCGTGAACGACTTCATCGTGCGAGAGCGGCAGCACGAAGTTTTCCTGGAACGAATACAACATGCGGAAGGTGAGCTTGCTGTGGTGGTATTTGCGGTGGATGGGGTCTTGCCGGAAATATTCCAGCGTGTCGTGCATCCATCCCATATCCCACTTCATGCCAAAGCCCAGCCCGCCGAGATAAACTGGCCGCGAAACCATAGGCCAGGACGTAGACTCTTCCGCCGTGGTTTGAATCTGCGGATGCTCTTTGTACGCCTCTTGATTAAAGCGGCGCAGAAAGTCGATGGCTTCGAGGTTCTCGCGTCCGCCAAACTTATTGGGAATCCACTCGCCCTGCTTGCGGGAGTAGTCGAGGTAAAGCATGGAGGCGACCGCGTCTACGCGCAGGCCGTCGATGTGATACTTGTCGAGCCAGAACATCGCGCTCGACATCAGAAAACTGCGCACCTCGGTGCGCCCGTAGTTAAAGATCTGCGTCTTCCAATCAGGATGGAAGCCTTGCCGCGAATCGGCGTGCTCATAAAGATGCGTGCCGTCGAAATAAGCCAGCCCATGCTCGTCGGAAGGGAAGTGCGAAGGCACCCAGTCGAGAATGACCGCGATGCCGTGCTGGTGGAGGTAATCCACCAGGTACATGAAATCCTGCGGTGTGCCATAGCGCGAAGTAGGAGCAAAGTAGCCGGTCGTCTGGTATCCCCATGATCCGTAGAAGGGATGTTCCATCACCGGCAGAAACTCCACGTGCGTGAAGCCCATGCGTGTTACATACTCGGCCAGACGGGGCGCGGTTTCGCGATAAGTCAGAGGACGGTTGTTTTCCTCGGGTATCCGCATCCACGAACCGAGGTGAACTTCATAAATGGCCTGTGGCGCGCGCAGGGAATTACGGTCGGCTCGCTTCTGCATCCACTCGCTATCGTTCCATTGGTAGTCGAGATCCCAGACTACGGAAGCGGTGCGTGGAGGTTTCTCGTGCATGAGGCCAAGCGGATCGGCCTTATCGACGTGATAGCTGTTGCGATTCGATTCGATGTGAAATTTGTAGAGCGCTCCTTTATTCGCACCGGGAATAAACCCCTCCCAGATGCCAGAGTCGCCGCGGCGTTCCAGTAAATTGTTTCGAGCGCTCCATGAATTGAAGTTGCCGATTACGGAAACGAGCCGCGCATTTGGCGCCCACACGCTGAACATGGTTCCCGCTTTGCCATCGCGTGACATCAGATGGGCGCCCATGGTCTCGTGGATGCGATAGTTGCTGCCTTCATTGAACAGGTAGAGATCCTGATCGGAGAGGAGAGTCAGGCGGTCGGCAGCGGGTGGGGATATTTGGGCCATTATTAAGTTCTTAGTGTACCGGAACGGGCAGTGCAGGAAATACCGAGAGTAATGTATAGAGCGGCGTGGTAATGGTACTTAGTGCTTTACCCAGGAATGCGATACCCCGCTCTTTCGTGCGCCTTTCCGGCCCAATCCTCGTGCTATGCTGACTCTTTCCATCCATGCCCGCCTTGCGTCTGATTTTTCTCTGGCATCAGCATCAGCCCTTTTACAAGGATTTGGTGACGGGCGAATATCGCCTGCCGTGGGTGCGATTGCACGCCCTAAAAGACTATTACGGCATGGTGAAGCTGCTGGATGAGTTTCCCAACGTTCACCAGAACTTCAATCTGGTGCCCTCGCTGATCACCCAAATGCAGGACTACGTCGAGGGAACGGCGCAGGATCCATTTCTCAGGGTAGCGGCCAAGCCTGCGGGAGAGTTGACGCAGCAAGAGCGGCAGTTTGCGCTGCAATATCTATTTCAGGCAAATCCTGCGAACCTGATTGCGAGATATCCCCGATATTGGGAACTGCGGGAAAAGTTTCGCGAGCATGGATATGCTCCCGAGAAAGCTGAAAAATACTTCGACTCGCAGCATTTCACCGATTTGCAGGTGCTCTCGCAGGTCGCCTGGTTCGACGAATTTTTTCTCGAAGACAAAGACATAGCCGAGCTAGTCAAGAAGGAGCGCAATTATTCGCTGGACGATCAGAAGGTCGTGATTGCCCGCGAACGCGAACTGATTGGCAGAGTTTTGCCGGCACACGCCGCGGCGGCCAAAAAGGGGTCGATCGAGATTTCCGCGACGCCTTTCTACCATCCCATTCTTCCGCTGGTTTGCGACACCAATGCCGGAGCGGCTTCATCGCCGGGTCTGCCCTTGCCGCAGAACCGGTTCCGTCATCCAGAAGATGCGCGTGAACAATTGACGCGCGCTCTCGACTTGCATCAACAGGTATTTGGAGTGCGCCCGGCCGGGGTCTGGCCGTCAGAGGGCAGCGTTTCGGAAGAGACGCTGGCGATTGCTCACAGTCTTGGCGTCAAGTGGATGGCCACAGACGAGGGCGTGCTGGGCAGGAGCACCGGTGTATTTTTTCAACGGGACGGCAATGGCCGGCTACCCACTCACCTTGCCGAGCGGCTTTACAACATCCACCGCTATGAGAACGGCAAGAGTGAAATGCACATGGTGTTTCGCGACCACACCATTTCCGACTTGATTGGCTTTGTCTACTCCGGCATGGACCCGAGAGATGCCGCCGCGCATTTGCTGCATAACATCAAAGAAGCGGCGCAACCGGTGTTAGCGCAAGGGCGCGACGCCGTGGTTTCGGTCATCCTGGATGGCGAAAATGCCTGGGAATATTATCCGAAGTCGGGGCGGGAATTTTTGCGGCGATTCTACGATGCGCTGCAGAAGGAGCAAGGCCTGGAAGCAATTACGATTTCGGAGGCGATTGGCCGCCAGAAGAACATTTCGCCGTTGAAGTCTCTTGTGCCCGGTTCCTGGATCAATGCCAACTTCAATGTCTGGATCGGCGCTCCTGAAGACAACCGTTCCTGGGATTATCTCCATCACGCGCGCGAGTTTTATGCCCAGAACTCCGCGCATGCCAGCGAGGCGCAACGGAAACTTGCTTTCGAAGAAATCCTGATTGCCGAGGGCAGCGACTGGAACTGGTGGTATGGTCCAGAACATCATTCGGCCAACGACCGCGATTTTGACGAGCTCTACCGCAAGCACCTTTCCAACGTGTATCAGGCGCTGGGAGCAACGCCGCCGGACTATCTGGTGCAGCCGATTACAGCGGTTGAAGCCAGGCCAGCGTTTACGCCACAGACCGCTTACATTCATCCCCGGGTGACCGGCGACAAAATCCGCTACTTCGAATGGATGGGTGCTGCTGTTTTTACCGCCGATCATCGTGCCGGCGCCATGCACGGGAAACAATACCTGCTGGATTCGGTGCATGCGGGGATCGACAGCACATTCGTCTACGGGCGGTTGGATTTTGCGGGAGAGATGCCAGAGACGGAGTTCGATCTGGTGGTGAATCTGGAATCGTGGGCAAACGGGGAGTCGCGCGCTCGACGGACGTTGCGCCTCGATGCCAACGTCGTAAACCGAAAACTGGATGGGTGGAAGACGGATGCCGAAGAACAATTTTCCACTGCGAGCAAAAAAGAAGAGAACGCCAAGGTTGCCTTGCTGCGGAACTTTGAATTTCGCCTGCCACTAAGTTGGTTGCTGGCGAAGCCGGTTTCGGCGTCGAGCGGAGCGGGTGGAAATCAAGCCAAGGCTGGCATGGAAGGCATTGCCCCGACCAGCCGCCTGCGCCTGCGGTGCAGCTTGTGGCAGAATCGCCTGCCGGTGGACGCTTTGCCGGTGGAAGGCTGGATTGAGCTGCAGTTGCTGAGCGAAGGGGAATTGCTGGCGGCTACTTAGTTCGTTCTGGCAAGTCGTAGTTCGCATGATAGTAGGCTGCCATATTTATGGCTGAATGCAAACTGATTTATGGATTCGAAAAGGGCATAAAAAACCGGACCGAGCGGTCCGGTTTCACACGGTAAGTTTGAAGTTCGGCTACTGTCCCGCGCTGGCCACCGCAGTAGTCATTGCCAGGGGGCGGTTGATTTCAAGCGTTAGTATCGTCCCAGCAGGCAATGTTGCCGAGCGATGCTTGCTGAGCCAGTGAACGCCGGTCGATCCCGCGCCGATGGCTCCGCCAACCACTATGCCGACGGGTCCGCCGACCAATCCTCCGATTAACATGCCGCCCGCCGTTCCTCCGCCGGTTTCCAGTTGATCGCGGCGATCATGGCCGAAGCCCTTGAATTCGCCTTCCTGATTTACATCCGTGCCGGCGATGTTGGTATCGACCAGCGTTGCATCGAGAAATATCCGTTCGCCGTTCGGAAGGATCAAAGCTTCCGGCAAGATTCCAATCGTCGGTTTGCCCGAAATGCGGCGCGGTTCGGCCACCTTGGTCACGCGGCCTTCGATCGTCGCACCGGCGGGAATCATTTCTTTGCCGTCCAGCAGAACCGGCTGTGTCAGTTTTGCCTGGAACGGGTCGCCGGCCTTGTTGCTGAAAGTCGCAAGCGTTGTTTCCAGCTTCACCATCAGTGCCGTACCGGCCGGAACCGGGGCACTTTGCGCTACGGCAAATGCCGCCAACAACAGGATGCAGGGTAGAACTATCGCCTTCTTCATTACTCCTCCACAAATCTTGGACCATTGAAATCCATTGCATTGACTCTAGTGGAGACGGATGGTAGGAACAACATCTGGAGTTGTCCGCGAACCAGCAAAGACAAGGGGTTGGCGATATTTCACCAACGAACGAAATTCTGTGCGTGGCCTCACATTCGCTCAATCTCCCTTCCGTTATAATCGAGGGTTTCGTACCTACTTCATGGGCAAGAACTATAAGGGCGTCGGCTATCTGACTGGCCGGCGTTTGAGCTTCAACTCTGGCCTTCCCACAAGCGCTGTGCGAGTGGGCGACGATTCACGCATCATATCCTCACATAAGGACGGTAAGCGTTGTATGACGAACATATCTGCAATCATCGGACGCGAGGTTCTGGATTCGCGTGGTAATCCCACTGTTGAAGCGGAAGTCCAGTTGGCGAGTGGAACTTTTGGCAGCGCCATCGTGCCCAGTGGCGCCTCAACCGGCGAGCATGAGGCGGTGGAACTGCGCGACGGAGACAATTCGCGTTTTCTGGGCAAAGGCGTGCTTAAGGCAGTGGAGAATGTAAACGGCGAGATAGCCGATGCATTGGCGAATTGGGATGCGGCGGATCAGCGCTCGCTCGATCAAAGGATGATTGAACTCGACGGCACCGAAAATAAGGGCAGGTTGGGAGCGAATGCGATTCTGGCGGTCTCGATGGCCGCGGCGCGCGCGGCTGCGAACGAGTATGGTTTGCCGCTTTACCGCTATCTCGGCGGCGCTGGAGCGAATACCTTGCCCACGCCCATGATGAATATTCTCAATGGCGGTGCGCATGCCGACAACAACGTCGATTTCCAGGAATTCATGGTGATGCCGGTGGGCGCTCCATCGTTCTCGGAAGCGTTGCGCTGGGGCGTGGAAGTTTTTCATACGCTTAAGGGAGTGCTGAAGAAGCGCGGCTACAACACCGCCGTAGGCGACGAAGGCGGATTTGCGCCTTCGGTGAAATCGAATGTCGAAGGGATTGAGGTTGTGCTGGAAGCCATACAGCAGGCCGGTTACAAGCCGGGAGAAGAGATTGCCATTGCGCTCGATCCTGCGGCCAGCGAGTTTTACCAGGATGGCAAGTATGTATTCAAAAAGTCGGACAAGTCGGCGAAAAGTTCTGACGACATGGTGCGCTTCTGGTCGAAGTGGGCGAACGATTATCCGATTGTTTCGCTGGAAGACGGCTTAGCCGAAGGCGACTGGGTAGGCTGGGCGAACCTGACCAAAGAGTTGGGCGGGAAGATTCAATTGGTTGGCGACGATCTCTTCGTGACCAACGTTCAGTTCTTGCAGGAAGGAATCGACAAGGGCGTGGCGAATGCGATTTTGATCAAGGTGAATCAGATTGGCACGGTGAGCGAAACTCTGGATGCGATCGACCTGGCGCGGCGCAACGGATATACCTCGATCATCTCCCACCGCTCCGGCGAGACAGAGGATACATTCATCGCCGATTTGGCTGTCGCGACCGGAGCAGGCCAGATCAAAACCGGCTCGGCATCACGTACCGACCGCATTGCGAAGTACAACCAGTTGCTGCGAATCGAGTCTGAGTTGGGAGACTCGGCGAGATTTTTGGGATTGAAGGCGTTGAATTACAAAGGCTGATGCGCTATGGGGAAATCTCGGTAAGTTCAGGGAGGTTACGGCTATTCCAAGTCGTCCGGTCTTATTTTGTGGTTCCCTGCGGGGCCAGTTTCACAAGTTTTAGCATTCCGGCTTTCTCATCAGCTGTCACGAAAGTAAATTCGTCGCCATCGGCACAGGCGAGTCCCCATCCGAGGTCCGTGGGAAAGAAGTACTCGCGTTTAGGTCTGCCGCTCTCTGGATCGAACTCGTAAGTCGAGAACTCTTGTGCGGCACTGCCAGAGACGTCGTGAATATACTCCACGATCCAAGAGTCGCGGGCACGCTTAATAGTGAACAACCGGTACGTGCCCTCGACGCGCAATTTGCGCGCCCGTATCTCGCCCGCTGGAGATATCGAGAACACCGGTCCGCTCGATGGGCGGAACAAAAGAAGACTGCGGCCGTCGTCGGCAATCTGTGACATGAATACGACGTCCCTCAAGTTTTCCGCAAAACCTCGCCAAGGTTTGTTGCGTGGCAGGGCGGCTGGGTCGCGGTTCCCCCCCTGTGACGAATCATCCAGAGAATGAACGTCACCTGCCAGATCAAGAAGGCGGCGGAGCTGTCCGTTGGAAGCGACAATTGCCACCTTTGGCTCACTTGTTGGAGGGTCTATTCCTGCGACGAGAAAATCGCCATTGTCGAACACCCCGAACTGCAAGGACTTGAAGGGAAGATCGAGTGGCACCGAGCCTGTGTATGTGCCGTCCCGCCGAAAGTGGCCAACAAAGAAGGAAGTCTTGGACGCCGGTTGGCTCACGACCTCACCGTTTGGCTTGCGCAACTTTATGTCATATCCAAGGGGAGTGCCTCCCGCGACCAGGACATATAGGTCCGTCCCTTTTGGAAACAGGCCGAGTATGTTAGGACGCAAAATGTCGTTGATTTTGTTACTGTCGAACCGTACAACCGTCTTACCGTCCTCCGAAATTGAAACTGGATCCTCCAGCCCGGTACCGGGCATGGCAAGTCGAAGCAGAACTCCGCCGCCGGACTGACATAAAACTGGGGCTGCTATGCTTTCCACAGGCAAGGACGGGATTTCGACGACCGAGACGGTTGCCAAGGATACCTTATCAACTGCGTCCGGTGCTTTCCCGGGAAGCTGGGGCAAGTTTTGCGCCGGGCAGTAGCTCGCAGCTGTCGCTACCACCGCTGCGAGCACAGTGAGACGGCAACCAAAAGGTACTGTCATCGCCCCAAATCCCTTCTAAAATCCCATCGTGTCGTCCGCGCTCGGACCATACGTTGCCGGCAGTGGTTTATCGTTCAGCCGCAGATAGACTCCCAGTTGCGCGCGATGATGAATTAGATGGTTTAGAAACATCTGTCGATAGGCTTGGAAGCGCTGTCCACTGAAAATCGGCTTGCCTTGGAAACTCAGTTTCCACGTTTCTTCCCACGCCTGGTCTGATACACCCTTCAATGCAGCACGAATCTTGGCCACGTTTTCGTCGAAGCCTTTCAACAATCCGGCCGACTCAAACGGTAGCCGCGGACGATCGCCTCCTCCGCCGAAATCCAGGCCCGGAGTTGTCAGGACGACCAGGCCAAAACCCGGCAATTCCGCCACATGAGGCGCCAGCTTTTCCAGCTTCATCGATTTGGCATGAGGCGCAAAGCCCGTCTTATCAAAGGGAACGCGCTCCAGTGTGAGGCGCGTGGTTTTCATCTCGGCATCGAATTCCGGCAGTAAAAGTTCGCTGATTGACATGGTTTTCTCCGTAACGTGACCGCAAGTATAAATGGTGGGCGCGCCTGGTGTCCGTATGTGCCCTAAATGTGCCTACATAAAAGGAAAATCCGAACGCCTGCGGAATGAATCTAATGACTCATGCGCCGACGTGCAAGCATAGCCAGGTTTGTCGTTATCATTCAATCTGTTCTCTTTCTTGCCCACGTTTTTCTCTACCAAACATGGGCATTCTCGCTCTCCGCCAACTCGTCGAAATTGCTCTGGCTAAAATTAGCCCTGGGCTTTTTGTCGATAAGTTTTGTTTCCGCGTCACTGCTCGCGTTTCGCTATACCAACCGCGCGGTGCGAGTTTTCTACCGGATTGCAGCGGTCTGGGTGGGACTGCTGAGCTTCCTTTTTGTGGCTGCGATCGCCTCATGGCTGGCCTACGGAGTCGCCACTCTCGCCGGGCTGCATTTTAACTTTCATCATCTCGCTGAATGGTCGTTTGCTGCCGCCGCGATTACAGGCCTCTACGGAGTGGTGAACGCAAGCTGGACGCGGGTTACCCGAACCACCGTGCGTTTGGCAAACCTTCCTGCGGCCTGGCGCGGACGCAAAGCCGCCCTCATCAGCGACGTGCATCTTGGGCACGTGCGCAACGCGCACTTTTTGCGCCGCATGGTAACGAAAATTCTGCGGGAAGGACCGGATGCGATCTTTATTGCCGGCGATCTTTATGACGGCACCGCGATAGACGCAACTCTAGCCGCCGCGCCCTTGTCTCGGCTTACTGCGCCGCAAGGCGTGTACTTTGTCGCGGGTAATCATGAGCAGTTCGGCGACGACAGCCGATATCTCAGTGCAGTCGCAGCTGCCGGGGTGCGCGTGCTGAATAATGAGAAAGTGGAAGCCGATGGGTTGCAAATTGTGGGCGTGCCTTATCGCAATGCGACGCAAGAGGGGCATCTGGCGTCTGCTTTGAAGAGCGTCCGCCTGGACCGCGACCGGGCGAGTATTTTGTTGGTGCATGCCCCGGACCATCCGGCAGTTGCCGAGGCAGCGGGAGTATCTCTCCAGCTTTCCGGACATACGCATCTTGGACAGTTCGTGCCGTGGAGTTGGTTCGCGCGCAAAATGTACCGCCAGTTTGTTTACGGCTTGAGCCGCATCGGCAAAATGCAGGTTTTCACTTCCAGCGGAGCAGGGACCTGGGGACCGCCGTTGCGGCTGGGGTCGAATCCGGAGATTGTGATGTTGCAATTCGAGTGATCTAAACCCTGTTGACTTAGCTAAGGGCTTAGTCTACTATTGAACCCATGGAAGTTAATATCCACGAAGCTAAGACTCACCTTTCCAAGCTCTTAGCGCGCGTGGCGTCGGGCGAGGAAGTCATCATCGCCAAGGCGGGAACCCCGGTCGCCAAGCTGGTGCCAGTGACCGAGAGGGCGAAAACCCGCCTCTTCGGCTGTGCCAAAGGCGAGTTCACTGTTCCGGACGATTTCAATGATCCCGACCCCGAAATCGAGGATCTGTTCGATAACGGCCCTCTTTTTCCGAAATGAAAGCTATCCTCGACACGCACGCATTCTTGTGGGCGCTGGCCGGGGACGCAAGAATGTCGCGTCCTGCCCAAGAGGTTTTTTCAGGGAACAGCGATCTTCTCCTGAGTATTGCAAGCATTTGGGAGATTCTTATAAAGGTGCAGTCCGGCAAATTGAATCTCCCTCGGCCTTCTGGCCAATATGTGCTCAACAAAATGGCCGAGCAGCACATCCACCGGCTGCCCATCAGCTTTGACCATCTGCTCGCTTTCGAAGGGCTTCCAATGCATCATCGTGACCCTTTTGACCGCATCCTGATCGCGCAAAGTGTTGTGGAAAAGTTACCGATCATCACCGCTGACCGCATTTTCACCCGGTATGCCGTTGACGTAATCTGGTAGCGTCTTCCTTAATAACCAAAGATTCGTGTTATCCGCGATGGTGGCCGGCAGTCCTTGAATCAGCCGGAGAGCGGAGGCCAGGAGCTGGAAACGAATTTATGCCACGTCCGAAACCGCTAGTTCTGATCATCCTCGATGGCTGGGGTTACCGCGCCGAAACCAAGGCCAACGCCATCGCACTTGCCCGCAAACCCACGTACGACCGTTTGCTGCGCGAATATCCCAACACGCTGATCCACACCAGCGGGCCGTTCGTCGGACTGCCCGAAGGGCAGATGGGCAATAGCGAAGTCGGGCACCTTAACATCGGAGCGGGTCGCATCGTCCACATGGATATAACGCGCATTGACCTGATGATCCGGAATGGCGAATTCTTTTCGCACCCAGTGCTGATGGCAGCGATGAAGCATGCGCGTGTGGGAGAGCGCCGTCTGCATCTGTTCGGCTTGGTTTCCGACGGAGGCGTCCACTCGCAGCAGGCGCATCTTTATGCGCTACTGAAAATGGCGAAGCAGCAGGGCGTGGACCGCGTATTTGTGCATGCCTTCATGGACGGTCGCGATACTTTGCCGACAAATGGCGCAGGCTACCTGGAGCAACTCCAACAAAAGATGCGCGAATACAACTCCGGGCAGATCGCCACTGTGAACGGCCGCTATTACGCGATGGACCGCGACCGGCGCTGGGAGCGTATAGCGAAGGCATATAACGCCATGGTCTTCGCCGATGCGGAAGGCGGTAAGCAAGCCGATCCCGTGCAGGGGATGAAAGATTCTTACAACAAAGGGGTGACCGACGAGTTTGTCATTCCGTTTGTCTGCACCGACAAGAACGGCCAACCCCTCGCTACGATTAGCGACGAGGATGCCTGCATATGCTTTAACTTCCGTGCCGACCGTGTGCGGCAAATTACCCGTGCTTTGGCACGTAACAGCGGACTGAATGCGAACGGCGGGAGCGATTTGCAAGGCGCGGCCGATCTCGACGCGACCATTCCGCGTGGCCGCGTTCCTAACAATTTGCATTATGTTTGCATGACGCAGTACGACAAGAATTTCAGCCTGCCGGTTGTTATTCCACCGGAATCGATGGCGAACATTCTCGCAAACGTGATGGGCGGCTTCAACATGCGGAACCTGCGCGTGGCTGAAACCGAAAAATACGCTCATGTGACGTACTTCTTCAATGGAGGCATCGAGCAGCCATTTCCGGGAGAAGAGCGAGTCATGGTGCAGTCGCCCAAGGTCGCGACTTACGATTTAAAACCGGAGATGAGCGCTGCGGGTATTGCCGATGCCGTGGTGAAGGCAACCGAAGATGGCACGTTTGACGTGGTCATCGTCAACTTTGCGAACGCTGACATGGTCGGGCACTCGGGCAAGATTGAGCCGACGGTGAAAGCGGTTGAAACGGTGGACGCCTGCCTGAGCCGGATCGAATCCGCTGTTCGCGCCAAAGGCGGAGCCATGCTCATTACCGCTGATCACGGCAACGCAGAAATGATGATCGATCCTGTAAGCGGCGGGCCGCACACGGCGCACACCACCAATCCTGTGCCTTTTATTGTGATCGCGGAAAATGCGAAGCAATTTACCTTGAAGCCGAACGGATCGTTGCGCGATATTTCGCCAACAATTCTGGGAATGCTCGGCGTAGATGAACCAAAAGATATGACTGGTTCTGATCTGCGTGCTTTTTTAAAAGGCAGTTAAAAAGCTACATGCTGACACAGGGAGACCGGTTCAACCTTACAATCGCGCGTCACCGTTCGCCGCACCCCAACTGCGCGCGCTCACCGCAGGCCCACCAGCCCGGTAACGGATTGAATCAGCTTCGCAGGATCGAAACCCACGCCATCCTTAAAGACCAGCTCAACCTTTTCCATATTTTCAATCTTCTCTGCCGGGTTGCCGCCCAACACCACCAGGTCAGCGGACTTGCCTGAGGCAATCGATCCGATGCTCGCGTCTCTGCCCATATAGATTGCCCCATTCAGTGTGGCAATGCGGATTGCTTCTACCGGTGAGAATCCGGCCTCGACCAGCAATTCAATGTTGCGCTGGTCGCCGAAGCCCGGAACTACGCCGCCGTAGCCGGTGGGATCGCAGCCCGCCATCAGCAGTCCGCCCGCGGCCACAAACTCCCGCTCAAAGCTCATCTCTTTTCCCAGCATCGATCGAGCCATATCGTGCTCGGCCATGTGAGAGCGGCCTACCAGATACTCCTTTGCAGCTTGGGGCGAGAGCGTCTTGAGAGCTGCGCTCTCCCGTTCCATGGGCGGGCGGTTCGAGGCGAAGGTTTCAATCACCGCCAGCGTCGAGGTGATGGCCACATGATGCGCTACCAGGTCGCGGATCGTCTCCCGCACCTCAGGCCCCGCAACTTCCACGCTTTTCTCGATGTAAGTCAAATTCGGCGCGAATCCGGGGCACTCGTCCGGCTTCTTCCCCGGGAAAAACTCGGTATCGACCGACAGGCCATGTTCCAGGTTGTCGATGCCCAACGCGGCTGCCTGCCTGAATCCGACGGAGCAAAGATGCCCGGTGATTTTGAGTCCGTGGGCGTGAGCGTGGTCGATAGCTGCCTTCAATTCATCCGCCGTAAGGTAGTTGTATGCCTTGAACGAGGTCACGCCCTCGGCGGCCCAATAATCCACGGTGCGCGCAGCGTCGGCCGCATCCGCAAGCGCGTGCATCTGAAGCGCGAAGCTGCCTTTGCCCTCGAGGTAGGGGCCAGTCACGTCGAGTTTCGGGCCAGGCAGCAACCCCGCGTCGATCTTTCGTTTCAGTTCCAGGTCGGTGTAGGTCTCCAGGCTGCCCGCGGTCCGCGCCGTGGTCACGCCGCCTGCCAGGTAGAGACGCGGAGCGCTGTCCACCGCCTCACCATAGAACCCGACACCACCCTCGGGTTCCTGCGGCGCGGGATAGAAGAGATGTTCGTGCATGCCAACCAGGCCCGGAATTACGGTCTTGCCGGTCATATCAAGCACCTTGGCGTTGAGCGCATAAGCGCCGTGCGCACTGGTGGCTTGGACAGCGATGATATTGCCGCCGGCGATATCGATGCGCATGTCTTCCTGCGGTGCGGAGCCTGTGCCGTCGATCAGGCGCACATGCTCCAGTACCAGCACCGGTGCGTCTTCCTTCACGTAGGGTGAAAGCGGAGAAGGCTTCTGCTGAGCTGCTGAAATCAGGCTCAATGACAAGGAAATGGACAGAATTGTAATTTGTCTCGCAATCGGCATGATTGGGGCTGCCTGTAATGAGAGTGGATTCAGTTCTAAATTAAGAGGCTTTCGATCTCGTCCATGCTGGTTCAACTGCAACCGACGCGATACGGAATTTCTTAACGGCCAAAACTCCGAGCACAATGAAAATCGCCATCACAATCAATTGAGTAATCGCGAACGGCGGTTCTGTCTGCGTAGGAGCCAGGGCATTTAAAGCAGGAACCTTCATAAATGACTGCGCCACCAGCACGAAGACGTTCAGATAAAGAGCAATCACCGCACTGACCACATAGATCCATCGCCAGGAGCGTTCCATGTGCTGCGCGTAGCGGGCGTAGATGGCGAGCACCAACACCACAAGCGATATCGCGCCGAGAATGTGAGACGGCAAAAGATGGTGAAAAGGAAACAGGTAGCCCGTGGCGCTGGTCAATACTGTCGTGAGCAGGAAAATCGCGGTTGCGCCATCGAAACTTCTGCTTCGGAGCATCCCGTATACAACAAGAAATCCTGAGCCAATGCCGACGAGGCTGATCAGCACATGTAGTGCAGTGAAGGTCGATAAGCTCATGCCAAGGACCATGCTGTCTCCTTTTTGAGTCCCGATGGTACGTGCGCCATGGAGAAAGTGCAAGGTGGATTCTGGGTGGCTTTGCGTTCGTGCTACAGTTTTCTCGCGGCCCATACGGGGCGCAAACTCCATGGAACCACGCCTTATTCTCATTCATCAGTTGCTCAAGCTGGGCGTGGCGGCGGCCGTTTCCAGCAGCCTGGTACGGAATAAGGAATTCAAGTCGCTGCTGTTTCGCGATGAGCGCACGCTTCGGCAGAAAATTTATCTGGTTCTGTCGATGGGCTTGCCCATCATGCTGGGAGTGTGGATACGTCTTTCGGTCCCGAATTTTCTGGCGGGGGATCTCAGCTTTGAAACCGCGCTTCTACTGGGCGTGATCGGCGGCCGATGGGCCGGTTCACTGGGTGGCGTGCTGATGGGTATGCCCGCGCTGATACATGGCGAGTGGGCAGCGATGCCGTTCGACGTGCTTTGTGGTTTTCTCGCCGGCCAGTTGCGCACGATGGCAATTGACAGAGACGATATCTGGTCGTTCTCTCCCTTCATCGATCAAAGCATCTTTCGCCTGATTCGCCGCAATCTTCCGCGGCCGCGCCTGTTCGATTGGCAGGTCATGTTTTTCACCACAGTCATTGGCTTGCGCTTCGTCCAAACGCAACTGGCCCGATATTTTCCGCATTCTATTTTCAGCATCGAGAGCCCGGACAACTACTGGGTTTGGGCTGCGATCTATGCTGCGTCGGTAACGGCGATCGGCATCGAGCTGAAAATCTTCAACAGCGTGCGCATCCAGATCAAGCTGGAGGAGCAGGAACGGCTGCTTTTGCACGCACGCATGGAAGCGCTGCAAAATCAGATCAATCCACATTTTCTTTTTAACACGCTAAACTCGATCTCTTCGCTGGTGCGCTTCGACCCGGAAACTGCGCGGGATGTAATCTCCAAGCTGGCAACCATCTTCCGCCGCATGCTGAATAACACGGATTCATTCGTGCCTCTGCGCGAAGAAGTGGAATTCATCGATAACTATCTTGATATTGAAGTGGTTCGCTTCGGGCGCGATAAGTTGCGCGTGGTGAAGGAACTTGAGCCATCTTCGCTCGACGTGATGGTTCCCGCCATGATTTTGCAGCCGCTGGTGGAGAACTGTATAAAGCACGGCCTTGCCTCAAAAGTAGAAGGCGGAAGCATTCACCTGCGCAGCCGGTTGTCCGAGACAGGACTGGTAATTGAAGTAGAGGACGATGGCGTGGGCATGGGCGCGGCACAATTGCACGAATCCTCAAGCACGCGCGGCGCAGGCATCGGCATGGCAAATATTTCCGAACGTCTGCAGGTTTTGTATGGCGACACTGCACGCATGACGATTGACAGCCACGAAGGGAAGGGAACCCTGGTACGGATTCGCCTGCCACTTTTGCAAACCGCTGGAGCCGTGCCCGAGGGTTTTTACGAAGAGCGCTCGAGCACGCGCCGGTAAAAGGCTTCGTATTGCGGGACGATCTTACTGGAACAGAAACGAGCCTGCGCGACAGCGCGAGCGGCTTTACCCATCGTGCGCAACGCGCTCTCATCGTTTAGCAGGTCAATGGCATAACTTGCCATCGTATCCACATCGCCCACGTCGGCGAGATAACCGCTGACCCCATGTTCAATCACTTCTGGCACTCCGCCTGTGCGCGTGGCAATGGGCACAACTTCACAAGCCATCCCCTCGAGCGCGGCCAGACCGAAAGATTCCAGCTCGCTGGGCATAAGCAAAATATCCGCGATGCCCAGCTTCTCTTGTACTTGATCCTGTTTGCCGAGGAAAAGAACATCTTCGTGAATGCTTTTCTGTACAGTCAGCCATTCGGCAACAGAACGGTCCGGCCCGTCGCCAATCAGTAATAATTTCGATGGAATTTTTTTGCGCACGCGTTCGAATATTTCTATTACATCTGTAATTCGCTTTACGGGGCGGAAATTCGAAAGATGGACCAGTATCTTCTCCCCGTTGGGCGCATATTCAGAGCGAAGCGCGGAAGAATCCTTACACCGACAATACACATCGCAATTGACCGAGTTGTAGATGACTTCAATCTCTTTTTTTACGTCGAAAACGCGCATAGTCCGGTCGCGTAAATAATTAGAAATGGCTGTGACGCCATCGCTTTGATCGATGGAATAGCGCGTAATGGGCAGATAGGAACGATCCAACCCGACCAACGTAATGTCGGTTCCGTGCAATGTCGTCACAAAAGGCAAACGGCGTCCGCGTGGGCCTTCCGCCAGCATTTGCCGCGCGAGCAAGGCGCTCACCGAGTGGGGGATGGCATAGTGAACGTGGAGCAGATCGAGATCATACAACTGCGCTACCTCCGCCATCCGCGTGGCCAGCGCAAGATCGTAAGGTGGATAATCGAATAACGGGTACCGAGAAACTTCCACTTCGTGATAATGAATATTGGGTTCTTCGCCGCGAAGGCGGATCGGCTGCGCGTAGGAAATGAAGTGAATCTCGTGGCCGCGCTGCGCCAATTCCAGTCCAAGTTCCGTTGCCACCACGCCACTGCCGCCGTAGGTGGGATAACAAGTAATCCCGATCTTCATGCCAAAGCTCCGTCTTCATCCCTCACATCGATAGGTTCTGTCATTCGATGGTTGGAGACGAGATACGATGCAGATTGTATAGGGAGCGGATTGATTTTGGGACGGAAAGCCTGAGTGCGCGGCGGTTCTACTCAGATGGGGTTCGATTTTTGCCGGGCATTCCGGGATCAATCTTGTCGAGGTGAGCTTGGAATCGCCTCTTGGAGTCTTCCGGCAGGCCGGTGAATTCAACGCCCATTCCAACGCCGGGGTCGCGAGTTCGAACAGTCGCGCTAGCAGAGATGCGTTCCTCATCGATCCAGAAGTCTGTGCGAAGCACGGTATGTATAGGCAATGGCATTACGGTCTCAACATAACAGCCGTTGCCGCTGATGTCGGTCGCGTTCACGCGCATCGGCGTATTCACGCGCTCGTCGCGGAATTCCAGAGGAAAGGAAATCTTGTGGCGCTGAAACCTTCTACGGTTATCGGGAGTGATCGTCGGTAAATTGGAGCGTATTTCCTCGGGTAACTGCGCGAGCCAGGGGCACTCCTGGTCGACTACCAACTGCACTCCGACTTGAGTTTTCTTCAGCCCGCCCGCTTCCATCACCCAAATTACTTTGCAGCGTGCTTTTTTTGTTTCGTATTGCACGCCAATCACGTCGCCCACTTTCAATTCCTGCTCAAGGCCGTTTATGCAGGCTCCCGTCAGGCTGACATTCTGTGCGGTGGCGTTCTGATGGAATGGCTGGTTGTTGGCGCCCATGCCCCATACACGTACGCGCAGGTCTAAAGTTGCTCGTGGGGCTGCCGAGGCAGACATAGATTAGAGCGCCCTCCAGCGCGATCCTTCTGAGCCAAATCTAACCCAATGATAACCGAGCTTTAGAATCTAGAAGGTTACCAACGTCATTGCTACTATCGGCTGCTTCGAGTTTTGCTGGTAATGCTTACAGCCTAGGCCGCAACCAGATCGCGATACGAAATCGGTTCAATACCCTGTGCGATTAGCAACTGTTTGACTTCTGGCATAGTCAGCACGCGCAGTTCGGTTTCCCGCGATTCGCGGAGACGTGTGTTGGCCCGCTGAAGATCGGCATCATTGTAGCCGGGATGGCATACAAACTCCCACGTGCCCTCTGGGATAATGGCGGCGATTCTGCGAAAGAGCTGTTCATTTAACGCTCCAGTTACGACAACGCCAAATGTACCATCGGGAGTTGCAAAGCCCTCGCGCCGCACTGCCTCGTGAAACTCGCCAGCCAAGAAACGCAGAACGCGAACTTCGGCGTATCGCGTCCAGAGGCTGGGACTAACTAACAATTCACCGGCTCGTATCGGCTTCCGCGGTCCAAAGGGGTTGCGAATGGCGCGCACGCCGCATGCATGCGCGGCTCGCAGAATGGGCCGTAACACTTTGGGAAACAAATGAGTGTGTTTGTGTGAATCCACATGAGAGACTTCGATGCCGGCCGATTGAATCTTCCGAATCTGCGCAGTGACCTCGGCTTCAATCTCATTGGAGTTCAACTGTCCTGTAAATGCTCGCGCGGCAAACGACTTCAGTCCATCGCGGAAGCGCGCGGAGGAAGTAGTAATGCTGGGCAGTCGAAGCGCATCGCTAACCGGTTCACCGTCAATCAACACGACATGGCAACCCACGTCCAACTTCGGCGCCTGTTTTGCTAGCTGCACGGCATCACCGAAGGCCGGGCCGCTCGCCATCAGCGTGCAAGAGGTGACAATTCCGTGTGTGTGCGCCTCGATAATGGCACGATTCACTCCCGGAGTGAATCCGAAATCATCGGCATTAACAATCAGGCGGCGCAAGCACCAGTCTAGCAGGGAGAATAAGGCGAACATTATTCGCGCCATATTTGACGCTATTTTCGCGAGTCGCATATACTCGCTCAGAGCGCGATAGTTGCGATGTTTTCAAGCAAGTCCACTCAGCCCCGACCTGAGAACTTATTTTTATCTCGCAAGGCAGGGGCGGTTAGCTCAGCTGGTTAGAGCGCCTGCCTTACAAGCAGGAGGTCGCAGGTTCGAGTCCTGCACTGCCCACCATTCATTATTCTTAAACCATTGTTTTTAAGATTTCTTGCCGCAACCCTCTTGCGTATTCAATACTCAAACTCATAACGTGGACGCTTCCATCTTCCCCCGCAGCAGTGGAATTCTTCTTCATGTCACGTCTCTTCCCGGTAGCCACGGAATTGGCGATCTGGGAAAGCCGGCCTACGAGTTTGTGGATTTCCTGGCTGATTCAGGACAGAAAATCTGGCAAATGTTGCCGCTGGGGCCGACAGGATACGGCGATTCGCCGTATCAGCTATTTTCCGCTTTTGCCGGCAATCCGCTTTTGATTGACTTGCAGGCTCTTCGACAGCAAGGATTGCTGTCACCCCAAGACCTCGAAACTGCACCGAACTTCGAGGATGATAACGTCGATTACGGCCGAGTGATCGATATGAAGCAGGCCTTGCTTCGCAAGGCGGCGTTTGTATTTCTAAGAGAAGACTCCCAGGGCGACCGCAGCGCTTTCGATATTTTTTGTAAACGGAATGCTGGCTGGCTGGATGACTATGCACTCTTTATGGCCTCTAAGGATGTTCATAAAGACGGGATTTGGGCTGATTGGGAACCGGGAATACGGCGAAGAGAACCATCTGCTTTGAATGTGTGGCGCGAAAAATTATCGGCAGATGTCGATATCCACCAATTTGCGCAGTTCGAATTCTTCCGTCAGTGGGAAAAGCTTAAAGCTTACTGCGCGAGCCGCGGAATTAGAGTCATGGGCGATATTCCGATCTATGTGGCTCATGACAGCGCGGACGTTTGGTCGCATCCTGAGTTGTTCCGGTTGAACGAGCATTCCAAGCCTACGGCCGTGGCAGGCGTTCCGCCCGATTATTTCAGCGCGACGGGGCAGTTTTGGGGAAATCCCTTGTACCGCTGGGATGTATCGGCCGATTCCGGCCATCGCTGGTGGATCGATCGCTTTCGCGCGTCGCTCAAGCTTTTTGACTTTGTGCGCCTGGATCACTTTCGCGGATTCGAAGCCTATTGGGAAATTCCCGCGGATGCTCCGACCGCTCAACATGGCAAATGGGTGAAGGGCCCCGGGGCAGAGTTTTTTGAGACAGCTAAAGATGCGTTGAAAGAATTACCTTTTGTCGCGGAGAACCTTGGAGTTATCACGCCCGAAGTGGAAGCGCTTCGCAAGCAGTTTGGTTTTCCCGGGATGAGCCTCCTGCAATTCGCCTTTGGCAACGATCCTCAAGGGCCCAGTTTTCGTCCGCACAATTATTCGCGCGAGCTGGTTGCCTACACTGGTGGACACGACAATGACACCACGGTTGGCTGGTGGACAAGTTCCGGCGTTGGCGAGAGCACGCGAACAGCCGCGGATATTCGTAAAGAACGCGCGTTTACGCGCGCTTACCTGGGATTCGAGGATGAACCAGTGAATTGGGTTTTCATCCGCACCATCCTCGCGTCGGTGGCGGAGATTGCCATTATTCCGATGCAGGATGTTCTTGGCCTTGGTTCAGGCGCAAGAATGAATCTACCGGGCACGGTGAGCGGAAACTGGAAGTGGCGTTATAAACCGAATGCTTTAACCAAAGATTTGAGCGAACGGTTGCAAGAGCTTGTGCTTCTTTATGATCGTTGAGAACGATAAATCCGAAATCCTACAAAAATTTTCCTGACTAAGCACGAATCTTCTAGAGTGGCGAAAGCTCGTCTTCGCTTTCTTCTTTCCTCGGATGAACAAATCTCCGTTCCAGAAAGCGTTGCGCCAGGTAGCGTCCCCCAAAGCCGAAGGCGATTGCCAGGCCTAGCATCAAGGCTCCGAAGGCAATTCCAAAGGCGACCAGCATGGTCTGCTCGGCCAGGCCCATTTCTTCAAACGCGATCGATAATACGAACACAATGATGACGGTCCGAATGGCCGAACTCAGAAGGCGCGGCGAAGGTACATTCGCGTTGACAGCAGCCAAAAGAGCCGCACGAGAGAAAAAGCCTGCAGCTAGCAGCCCAAAGAACAAAATGAACATAGCCACGAACAATCGCGGCAGAAAGATAAAGAATTTCGCGATCTGATCCTGTAGCCCCAAAATTCCAAGCACACTTACGCCCAGCAAAATAAAGCCGAGCCAAACCACCCAGAACATGAACCGGCTGACGATTTCGGTGGCGGGTGGCAGAGCGGCTTTGGTGAGCAGTTGGGCAGCCCCGGCATTTTCCGAGAGCCGGTCGAATTTGAGAAGGCGCAGAATGCTGCGCAAAACTATTTTGACGGCGTACGCGATAACCCATCCCGCGAAAGCAAGGATGAGCATTACGATGAGGCGGGGAAGGTAATGGGCAAAGCCTCTGGCCAATTCCTCCAGCGCTTGACTCAATTCACTGATTATCATGTCGCGCATAAGTACCTCACTTTTTGGGCTCCCACAATTGCAGCAGATACGGCTTCAACCGCTCAAATTCAAGGCATAGCGTTTCAATATTACGTTCGATTTCCTCCGCGGAGCTGGACCGGTTTTCGGAAATAAATGTCAGCGCACGCCCGCGGAAAAGTGGCGCTAAAGCTTGAATGATGTGATCTCGATTGATGACAGATTTGTGGTAGGAAGCGGCAAATTCGTAAACGGTCTTTACCCATAATTCTTTGGAGTAGCGAAACTCGCCTTCCGGCAAGGTGGCGATTTGCCGAAGTTCCGCCAGCGTCGAAGCGGAGAGGATCGATTGAAATACGCCAGCCAGTTCAGCTACGCCGCTAGCGAACATTTCGCGCAGTCGTTTGCGATTGACTCGCGATGTCTCCAGCAAGACTTCGTACTCGGGGCCATTTGTAGGCACGGATTGCGAACCAGTCACCGTGCTCCATATGGGAATATCCGCTTCCAGTGCGGAAAACAGCGGTCCGACAGTTTGCCGCAAAGCCGGAACCAGATCGCTGCTGTTACTTTCCACCTGCTCTCTTTCGCCGAGAAAGGTCTGGCAGACCCGGCGTTTTCTGGTGATTGCAGCCAAGGTAAAGCGCAGTTCATTCCCCCAGCTTTCGGTTCCGTCGTTATCCACGTTCAAAAGAAAATCACTCCCGAAGCCGCCGGAGAATCCAAAGTCGTGCGTATAGGGCTCGCGGATTCTTAATCCGTAAAGTGCACGGGTCATGGGATACAGCAGGTTTGTGACCAGCAACCCCTCGAACTTATGCCGGCGGTAAGTGGGTGCGACCAGATCGAAGCCATCGCTGCGAATCGGTTGCAAGAGTTTGGCAAGCCACTCAACCTCCATATTGGAAGATTCCGGTGACAATACCACGCAGGCTTTTGCCCGTAGCAGTTCGGCGGCAGACAAAATGGTTCGCAATGCCACGGGGCTCGCCGGATTACTTGCGTATTTTGTGCTGATCGAGTGCAGGGTGCGCAGCGCATTCGGGCCGGAGCGCGGGCGAAGGTCATCGATGGAAACGCCTGTCACGAGTTCGGGTGTGCCGTCGCGCGAGCCGCCATCGGCGTTGATAATGACCGCCCGGTCCCTGGGAAACCAGCGCAGGATGCCGCTCTGCACGGTCTGTACGACCGAGCCAATCGTCCTGGCGTTGTTGTGCGTCGGCAGGCCTATCAGGATGTCGACTTCGCCGACGTTGATCAGTTGGCGAACAAAATCATCCGATAGAAAATTGTCCTCAGCCAATTTCCGCTCCATGCAAACTGGCTTCACTACGGCGCGATATCATGTCCCATTGTTCCATGATTGTTCTAATCCGCGTCTTAGATGCGCCGGAGCCGGAACCAGTAGAACTGATAAGGGCCTAAAGTCAGCAGATAAGGCAAGTCGCCCACGCGCGGGAATATGTTTTTGCCGAACATCTCGATCAGAATATTCCCTTTGTAGCGTCGCAAATCGAGTTCGACTGCCTGTGCAGCACCGGAAAGATTATTCACCACCAGCACGACTTCATTCCCTAGCCGGCGGATGTAGGCAAGAATTCTGTGATTCGCGGGATGGATAAACTCAATCGATCCCCTGCCAAATACCGCCGTCGACCTGCGCACCGCAACAATGCTGCGCATCCAGTGGAGAAGGGAATGCTCGCTTCCCATCTGCGTCAAAACATTGACGGCGGGATATCCGTACACCGGATTCTGAATCAGCGGAGCGTAGAGCCGGTCAGGTTCAGCGTTAGAAAATCCCCCATTCCATCCACCGCTCCACTGCATGGGTGTTCTTACTCCATTTCTGTCGCCGAGATTGATGTTGTCGCCCATCCCGATTTCATCGCCGTAGTAGATGATCGGAGTTCCCGGCAATGACATCAGCATTCCATTCATTAATTCGATGCGCCGGCGGTCGTTATCCAGCAACGGCGCGAGCCGCCGCCGAATGCCAAGATTCAGCCGCATGGTTTTATTTTCTGCGTACGAGTCGTACATGTAATCCCGCTCCAAGTCGGTGACCATTTCCAAGGTCAATTCGTCATGGTTGCGCAAGAACAGGCACCACTGGCAGTTCGATGGGATCTCAGGCGTTTGTTGGAGAATTTCAGTAATGGGCTTGCGGTCCTCCAGTTTCAATCCCATGAACATCCGCGGCATCAGCGGGAAATGAAACGCCATGTGAAATTCATTCCCATCGGCGAAATACGGACGCAGATCCGCCGGCCACTGATTGGCTTCTGCCAGCAGCATGCGGCCGGGAAACTGATCATCGAGCTTGCGCCGCAGTTCTTTCAGTACATCGTGAGTCTCAGGCAGGTTCTCGCAATTCGTTCCCTCACGCTCTACGAGATAAGGAACAGCATCCAGCCGGAATGCGTCCACTCCCATCTCCAGCCAAAAGCTCATCACCTTCCACATTTGCTCCCGCACTGCGGGATTGTCGTAGTTAAGATCAGGCTGGTGGCTGAAGAAGCGGTGCCAATAGTAGGACTTTGAAATCGGATCCCATGCCCAGTTGGATTTTTCCGTGTCCAGAAAAATGATGCGGGTTCCGTGGTAGCCGTTGTCGGTGTCGCTCCACACGTACCAATCCCGGCGCGGATTGTTGGTCGACGAACGTGACTCCTGAAACCACGGGTGCTGATCGGAGGTATGATTCAGCACCATCTCGATGATGACGCGGATTCCACGGGCGTGTGCGGAATCCAACAGCTTGCGAAAATCCTCCAACGTGCCGTAGCTGGAATGAACCGAGTTGTAATCGGCGATATCGTAGCCATCATCGCGCAGAGGGGAAGGGAAGAACGGCATCAGCCAGATCGCATTGATTCCCAGTTCCTGCAAGTATCCCAGCTTTTGTTCGAGGCCTTGAAAATCTCCGATGCCGTCCCCGTTGCTGTCGCTGAATGTGCGCACGTGAACCTGGTAGATGATGGCGTCTTTGTACCAGAGTGCGTCCTGGTTCAGTGGCAAGTGAAATCCTCCAAACACGTCAATCTTTTCTAACAGTCTAAAAAGGTAGTTTATATGGGGTGAATCAGGTAGGTTAAACCCTGACCGCTGCGGCTATTGAAAAATATGAGTTCGAGCGGTTCTAGACATTTTGCGTAGCTGTAACCATTTATTCATAATCCCTAATTCGCTGGATGGCATCGAAAACGATTCTTGCACTGAGCTGCAAAGCACTTATTCTGTCAACGCTCTTTGAAGGCGAGCCATGCCGCATTTGAGTCCGCATGATGTGATGACGATGTTCACGGCGCTTGCTGTATTGCTGGGCTGCGCCAAATTGGCGGCCGAGATTGCACAGAAATTGGGCCAGCCTTCCATTCTTGGCGAAATTTCTGTTGGCATCTTTCTCGGACCTACGGTTTTGGGCCGTTTACGTCCGCATTTGTATGAGGCGCTATTCCCAACTACCGGCCCCATGCCTATCGTGCTCGATACGGTGACCACGCTGGGCGTGGTCTTCTTTCTGTTAACCGCCGGCCTTGAAATCGATTTGCGCAGCATCTTCCGGCAGGGCAAGAGCGCGTTGCTGGTGAGCATTTTCGGTGTGGCATTTCCCTGTGGCACCGGGTTTCTGGCGGCCACTCTTTTTCCTCAATATATGGGCGCGCAGGAGGGAGCCAATCCGCTGATCTTCGCACTTTTCGTAGGCACGGCGCTGGCAATCTCCGCTCTACCGGTGATTGCAAAAATATTGATGGACCTCAATCTTCTGCGTACCGAAGTTGGAACGGTCATCATTTCGTCGGCCATGTTCGACGACCTCGTGGGATGGATTCTGTTTTCTTTGGTACTGGGAATGCTTCATCCGCCCCCAGGCGGCGGCGTGGCTGATGCCGTAAAACACACCATTTTGTTGGTCCTGCTGTTTGTGGGGTTAACTCTAACGCTGGGGCGCTGGCTGTTCGACAAGATTTTGCCCTTCCTGCAAGCGCACACATCCTGGCCCGGCGGTGTGCTGGGCTTCATTTTTACGCTTACCCTGGCCGGTGCAGCTTTTACCGAATACGCGGGCATTCATGCAGTTTTCGGCGCATTTGTAATCGGCATTGCGGTTGGCGAATCCGGACATCTGCGCAAGCGCACCTCGGAGCACATTCATCAGATCGTGACCAATGTGTTTGCTCCATTCTTTTTCGCAACGATCGGCCTAAGGACTGATTTTGTTTCGAAATTCGATCTGCGGTTGACCGCGATTGTCATCGCCGTGGCTTGCGTGGGAAAGTTGCTGGGAGCGGGTTGGGGCGCGCGATTGGGAGGAATGGATCGCACGTCATCTTTGGTTGTAGGCCTTGCCATGAACGCGCGCGGAGCCATGGAGATTATTCTTGGCATTCTGGCCCTGCACGCTGGCTTGATTCGCGAATCGATGTTTGTTGCGCTGGTGATCATGGCGCTGCTCACCTCGCTGGTTTCAGCTCCGGCAATTCATTTCCTGGTGCGCCGCAGGCGAATGCTGACCATGAAAGATATCGTTACCGCCAAACTCTTCCTGCCGAATCTTGCCGCGAAAACCAGATTGGGCGCATTGCGCGAAATGTGCGAAGTGGCGGCCGAAGCGGTCAGCAACGCACCGGAAAGATTGTTCCGGCTGGTTTCCGAGCGCGAACGCATCGTTGCGAGCGGATGGGAGAACGAATTGGCGGTGCCCTACGCACGCGTGAATGGACTGGCTCGGCCGCTGGTCGTAGTCGCTAAATCAACGGGCATCGATTTTGATGCGCGCGATGGCAAGCCGGCGCGCCTGATTGTGATGATCCTGACCGGAGACAATCAATCGCAACACGATCTGCTGGCCGATGCCAGCGAACTCTTCAGCCATAAAGAAGCCGTGGATCGCGCCGTGCACGCGGCCAATTTCGTGGAACTCGTGGCGGCGTTGAACGCGCCGGTATCTTAAGGAATTAGAAGAGCGAAGCGCGAGGACAGATGGAGAATGCGCACAGCAAATCGAGAGAATTGGTGAGCGCGGAAGGGCTCGAACCTTCGACCCATGCCTTAAAAGGGCATTGCTCTACCAACTGAGCTACGCGCCCAATCCCGTTCAAATAGTTTACCATTGGCGCTGCGTCATATCGTTGGCCTAGAAGGATTGCCGATATTTAGATCAGGGCCTTCAGTTGCGTGCGGTCAAAAATTAGCATCAAATTGTAGGCATCTCTCGTTCGCAGCCATGCGGGCATCATCAGCACAAATCGAATGACGCAGCTTCAAGCCAGCGTGCCCCTTATCGGAGTGGACATCGGCGGCACCAAGGTGGCCGCCGGTTTGGTGAATACTGCCGGCGAAATCACCTTCCAAACAAGAACTCCGATGGTGGCGAACGACGCTCTTGCCGGCCTGGCTGCGGTAATCTTGGCGATTGACACGGTTCGCAAGGAAAACGATTCCACTGGAATAAATAGTGCGATCTCAGGCATCGGCATCTGTGCTCCCGGCCCGCTTGACCCGCGAAGCGGTGTTGTCATTAATCCTCCAAATCTCCCCGGTTGGCGCAATTTTCCTCTAGCCGCCGAAATTTCAAAAACCTACAACGTACCGGTGCGCGTGGATAACGACGGCAACGCGGCTGCATTGGCGGAAGCCCTGTGGGGTGCGGGGCGCGGCTTTCGCAACGTGTTTTGTGCCACGATCGGGACCGGTATCGGAACCGGAATCGTGTTCGATAAACACATCTATCATGGCCGCACCGGCGCGGCTGCCGAAGGCGGTCACAACACCATTGATTTTCGGGGTCCGCGTTGCAATTGCGGCAAGCTGGGCTGCATTGAGGCATTTGCCGCCGGTCCAGCGATTGCGCGCAGAACTGTTGAGAAAATAACGAAGGAGCGCCGTGCTTCCGCAATTTTAGATCTCGCCGGGGGCTGCCCCGAGCGTATTACCAGCGAAATGGTCGGGAAGGCTTATGTGGCTGGAGATCCTTTAGCCAATGAAATTTTGCAGGAAACCGCGCTGCTTCTAACGGTGTGGCTGGGAAATATTATCGATCTGCTCGAGCCCGACGTAATAATTATCGGCGGAGGCGCGGGGGCGATGCTCCGGCCATTTTTCGGCGAAATTCGCGATAAGCTGCCGAGTTGGTGTGTAAATTCGCATTGCCAGGAAATCCCTTTGCTACCGGCTCACTACGGCGGAGATGCAGGCATTGCCGGCGGCGCCGCGCTCTGCCGATGAAAAGTCAGCGAGAGCGGAAACAATTCACGCCCGCGCTTTGTCGATCATTGCTTCCCAAATACCTTTTGACTTGAGAATCAACTCTACCGCTTCGCGCACTGCGCCGCGGCCAGCAACCGCTTTCGTCGTGTAGTGAGCAATTTTTTTCACTTCCGGGACGGCGTCGCCTACGGCCACGGCCAGGCCGCAGCGCCGCATGAGAGGAATATCCGGGAGGTCGTCGCCGATGTAGGCGACAGCGGAATCGCTCACGCCGGCTTTCGCAATGATTTCTTCATACGCCGGCATCTTCACCGGCTGCTTCATGTAAATAAATTCCATTTTCATTTCATGCGCGCGCCGCAACAACGCCGCGCTTTCGCGGCCGGTAATGCAGCCGGTGCGCAGGCCCGCGGTTTGTGCCAACGTCAAGCCTTGTCCATCATGCGCATCGAAGGTTTTGACTTCCAGCGCGGTGCCATCGAGTTGTGAAAGCAGGGTAACGCCGCCGTCAGTCATGGTTCCGTCCACGTCCATCAGCAGCAGTTTTATTTGTGCGGCGCGTTTTTTGACTACGGGAGAAATCTTAAGAGCGGCGGGCAAACTTTCCTCCTGGCATTTTCTTTCATCCTTTTCTCATTCCGCTTTTACTCGGAGCTGCCAAATTGCTTTAGATCTTCCGGGCCGTCTTTCAGAGCGGCGATGCCTTTGCCCTGAACCATCACGCGGATGCTTTCGACGATATCGGGATTTGCGAGAGTGGTGATATCGCCGGTTTCCAGATTGTTGGAAATTGCGGCGAGCACGCGGCGCATGAGCTTGCCCGACCGCGTCTTCGGCATATCGGGGACGATGTGAACTCGCTTCGGCCGCGCGATTTTGCCGATGATGGTTTCGATCGTCTTCGTAACCTTATCGGCAATTTCGGGGCCTGGGTGAATCCCGGGAACCAGAGAGATATAAACTTCCGGCACGCGGCCCTTCACTTCATCGACCACCGGCACGACTGCCGCCTCGGCAACTTCTGTTACGGTCAAACATGCGGATTCGATTTCCTTTGTTCCCAGGCGATGTCCGGCAACGTTAATTACGTCATCAACGCGGCCAAGAATTCGCATGTAGCCATCCGCCGCGAGCAGGGCGCCATCCGCTGCGAAATAGGGCCAGTCGCGCCAATCTTTGCTCTTGGGATTCTTGCAATATTTTTTGTAATACTGATCTACAAAGCGATTGCGGTCGCCCCAAATTGTCTGCATGATGCCCGGCCACGGATTGCGAATGCAGATATTTCCAGCCTTGCCCGATCCCGCGGCGACTTCGGCATTGTTCTCGTCGAGGATTGCGGGATAGATTCCTGGCGCGCCCGGCCCCGCGCTGCCCGGCTTCATGGGATCGATTGCCGGCTTCGTGGTACACAAGAATCCGCCAGTTTCGGTTTGCCACCACGTGTCGACAATTACCGCTTCCCGCTTGCCGACGGTTTCGTAGTACCAGCGCCACACTTCAGGCTCAATCGGCTCACCCACAGTCGTCATGTGTTTGAAGTGGTAATTATATTTTGCGGGCTCGTCCGGTCCGGCTTTGCGCAACATGCGGATTGCAGTGGGCGAAGTGTGAAAAATGTTGACGTCGAGCTTTTCGGCAATTCTCCAGGCTCGGCCAGCGTCGGGGAATGTTGGCACGCCTTCATACAACACGCTCGTCGCCGCTAGCGCCAGCGGACCGTAGACAATATAGGAGTGGCCTGTGATCCAGCCGATATCGGCCATGCACCAATACACGTCTGTGGGATGAATGTCCTGAAAATATTTTGAAGTTCCGGTTACGTAGGCGAGATAACCGCCGGTGCGGTGCTGGCAGCCTTTTGGCTTGCCGGTGCTGCCGCTGGTGTACATCAGGAATAGCGGGGCTTCGGCATCCATGGGAACCGGCGGCACGATTTGTCCGGAAAATTTTGGTAGCTCATCGTCGAGAAAATAATCGCGTCCCGCGACCATGGGCGCCTTGGAACCGTATTGTCCACGGTAGCGCTTCCACACCAGAACCTTGTCGACCGTCTGTCCTTCCCCTTTCGCGGTGTCGATCGCAATTTGCGCATTGGCTTGGTGGTCGAGCAATTTGCCGGAGCGGTAATAGCTATCGGCGGTGATTAAGACGCGGCTGCCGGAATCGGCGATGCGACGTCCGCAAGCTTCTCCGCTAAAACCTCCGAAGACTACCGAGTGAATCACGCCCAGCCGCGCGCAGGCCAGCATGGTGATCGGCAACTCAGGGATCATCGGCATATGAATCGTGACTCGATCTCCGGCTTTCAAACCGGCAAGATCGCGCAGTAGCGCAGCTAATTCGTTCACACGGATGTAAAGCTCGCGATAGGTAACCGCCACGGTGGGTTCGTTCTCAGGCTCGGGAACGAAAATCAGCGCCGCTTTGTTTTTGTGTTGATCGAGATGGCGGTCGACGCAGTTGTAGCAGGCATTGAGTTTGCCTCCGACGAACCACTTCCAGAAAGGAGGATCATTGGTATCGAGCGTCGTGTGCCAATACTGATCCCAGCTCAGCATGTCGGCATATTCGCGAAAGCATTCGGGAAAATTCTTTTCGCTGAAGCGCTCGTTCACGCTGGGGTCGCTCAGATTCGCCTGGCCGACGAATTTCGACGAAGGATAAAAATATTCTTCCTCGCGCCAGTGAACCGCAATTTGCGCCTCGCTGGTTTCGACTGTTCCTTTATTTTTTTCTCGAATGTCAGCCATGTCATCTGCCTCTCGTCGCGGAGTTGGCTGCGCGCCGGCTTCTTTAATTAACGCGTGATCCTAATGCTGACGCAGCACCTGAAGTGGAACTGGCAATTTTACTGCTTTGGAGCCATGTCGTCACTGCTGCTATGAATAGTGGGATTGATTTTGGGTAGGGGACCGCTCTCACGCGCCAGCGGTATGGTGAAGTTTCCCAGCTTTGACGGTACGCAAAACGAGTTTGTCAATCGAAGGTACGGACTCGGGTGCGGTCAACTTGCGCTCGGCCGGGTGCGATCCAGTTCGAATCGCTTCCGTAAACATTTCCAACGCGAGATCGGTATTCGTCCGAATGTAAATGGTTGCAGCCAGCACACCATTGCGCACCCACGCCTGGCCGGTCTTGGGCAGGCCGTCACATCCGGTGAATGGTATCCGCAGCCATCGCTCTCGTTCGCCTACCGCGATTTCGGCAAACGCCTTCCTCGCGCCCGCCGCCATACTGTCGTCCTGCGCCCCGACTAGATCAATGTGTGTTTCCTGCGAGGTACGCAGTCGCAGCCAAGAACTCACGGCGCGATGCGCGCTCTCCTCGGTCCAATTGCCCCGCATGGACTTTACTTGAATATTCGCGGGCTTCGTTTTATTCATTCCAGCGGTCCGTTCCTTCGCGGCCGAACTGTTCGCTGGCCCCTCGATGTAAAGTACGGTCCCGCCTTGCGGCAACAGCGCTGCGAATTGCTTTCCCTGGATTTGCCCAACTTCTTCGTGATCGGAGCTGATAGCGAAGACGGGAACCTGGCAACTTTGCCTCAGCTTGGAGATATAGTCCGCATCATGGTTCAGTATTACCCAGCCAATGCCTACGCTGGTGGCAGCCCGTGCGACTTGCGGGAACCCGGTTCCGCCGGCAGGCTCGAAAATAATCGCATCTGGGCGCGAAGCAGCCGGTCCTTGTACGAATTCCAGTAATTGCTGGCTCTGTAAGACGGCATCATTTTTGGCGTGAACGATTTTCAGCTCGACTCCCAGTCGCCGCGCGGCTTTCTCCGCCGCGGTTGCCTGTTCCTGCTGATAATCGTTGTCGTCGTTGGTGAGGGATACCAGAAATTTGAGCTTCTTCATAGCCGCTCCGTCAATGCGATGATAGCCGTATTGACGGATGACGGATGGTAACTGGAGTAACATCAGGATTTTCCCTGGGGGAAGGGCAAGTAAAAAAGCCGAAAGCCGGTCGGGTGCTTCCGCTGCGCGACGAGAGAAGCTAAGATTTACCTTTCGTGCGATGCTCTTTGAAAAAACTTTCCCGGTGCGTAGAATCGCGAAACGCTTCTATTCCTCCAGCGCGGGTGGCCGAGAATGCTCCGGCTAAATTGCCAGCTGCCAGGCACGCGGGTAAATCGCCGCGCTGCAAATATTCATTAAGAAAACCCGCGTCAAAGCTGTCGCCCGCACCTACCGCATCCACGGCATCCACTCGCATGGAGGGAGGAGCGGTCAGGCGCTCGCTTCCACGTTGCGCAAGCGCGCCTTCGCGGCCCATTTTCACAACCAGCAGAGGCACCATTGCCGCGAGCTTCCGCACCGCGGCTTCGAGATCATCCGTTCCCGCGATCTTTCGCGCTTCGCGCTCATTGGGCAGAAAAATGTCTACATATCGCAGCGCTTCTTGCAACCCTCCCTGCCAGGCATCGTCGGGATCATCATTCGTGTCGAGAGAAACGGTAAGCCCCGAGTCTTTCAGTTTTTTGAATAGCTCAGGAACCCGCGCCCGCAGGCCAGTTTGGAGGTAAAAAGAAGAAAAGTGAAAGTGACGCGAGTCGGTGAGATATGCAAAATCCAGATCATCCCAGCTCAGTTCAGCGATTGTTCCCGAATAAGTCACCATGTTGCGCCAACTTTCGCGCTGCATAATTATGGTGATTCCGGTCTTGGTCGCGCCCACCGTGCGCCGTACTTGCGAAACATCCACGCCACTTTGCTGTAAGGGCTGCATGGCGATCTCGCCAAAACTATCGTCGCCGATGCGTGATTGAAAGCCTACGCGGCTGCCCAGAGTGGCAAGATTGTGAGCGAAAATCGCCGACGATCCTCCCAGGGTAAGGATCATGCCGTTGGCGAGCAATTCGCGTTCCCGGGGTAGTTCTTCGGGAACGCCGTAGAGAATCAAATCCAGATTGATTTCCCCGGCAATGGTGACGTCGAAGCGTGGCATCGTACGCCTTTGTTTGTATAACGACTTCGTTTCTTTTGTCTACGGCCAAAACGGTTGCTTGGTAAATCAGGAAAGAAAATATGCCGACCCTTAAAGCATGATAACCAATCTGGTACCTCGGCCCAAAGGCGCAATTGCTTTATATGTGCAGTTCTGCGGTAATCGAAACAACAGATTACATTCTAGTAACTATGGGTCCATTTGTGTTACGAAGTGCGGAATTCATGCAAGAGTCCAGTGAGTCTCATACGGCGCAGCTCTTTGTGCGCTCGCAATCGGTTGTTTCCCGCTGCGTCGCGGGAGAGACCTTGATCGTTCCCGTGCGCGGCAAGGTCGGGGATTTGGCTTCAATTTACAGCTTCAACCAGGCCGGATCGTTGATCTGGCAAAGGTTGGAATCTCCACGCAGCCTTGCCGAGTTAATCCGCGCCGTGAAAGAGGAATACGCAGTAGAGCACGAGCAGGCGGAACGGGATGTGGCGCAGTTTTTGAGTGATATGTTCTCGGCAGGACTGGTGGAAGCTTGTGCTCAAGTTTCCATGAGCGCAATGCAGGCGTCGATGCAAGACCAACCGCAAGCGACGGGACCTCGCTGACCGCAAGCGCACAAACTAAGGAATCAACCGAGACTGGAAATAGGCTAAAGCGAAATTGGTTTAAAACATGGATCAACTGAGTTACGGCGAGTTCAGCGCGGACCTGCACGGGAAACAAGCAGGCAAGCGCGTGCCCATGCAGGTTTCCATCGAGGTCACGCGGCGCTGTCCGCTCGAGTGCCAGCACTGCTACAACAACCTGCCCATGGGCGATCAAGCCGCGCGCAGCCGCGAAATGACCACGGAAGAGCACTTCCGCATGTTGGACGAACTGGTCGAGATGGGCTGCTTCTGGCTGCTCTACACCGGTGGCGAAATTTTCGCGCGCAAAGATTTCCTCGAGATCTACACCTACGCCAAGAAAAAAGGCTTCCTCATCACGCTGTTCACCAACGGCACGCTGATCAACGAAAAAATTGCCGACTATCTTCTGGAGTGGCCGCCCTTCGCCATAGAAATCACGCTATACGGCCGCACCCGCGAAACGTACGAAGCGCTGACGATGATTCCCGGTTCGTATGATCGCTGCCTGCGTGGAATTCGTCTGCTCAAGGAAAGAAATCTACCGCTCAGGTTGAAAACAGTCGCAACGAGCATCAATAAACATGAAATTCTTGCCATGCAGCAATTCGCAGAAGAAGAATTAGGCGTTGAATTCAAATTCGATGGCCAGATCAATCCTCGCATCGATTGCTCGCAGAGCCCGCTGGCAGTGCGGCTTACAGCCGAAGAAGTAGTGGCGCTTGATATGGCAACGCCAGCGCGAGTGCGGGAATACCGCAGCTTGGCAGAGCGCGAGTTGCAAGGCCCACCGAGACTATCGACGATCGACACGGTTTATTTTTGCGGCGGCGGCCAGAAATCGTTTGCCATTAATCCTTACGGCGAAATGAGCATCTGTATCACTTCGCAACAGGAGTTGTTCGATATTCGATCATCCAGTCTACGGTCTACGTGGGAGAATTCGCTTCAAGAGGTTCGTACCCGCAAACGAATGCAGATCACGAAGTGCGTCCACTGCCGGATTCAGTCGCTCTGCGGAATGTGTCCGGCGAACGGCGAGATGGAAAACGGTGATCAGGAGAGCCCAGTTGAATTTCTTTGCCGCGTGTCGCATCTCAGGGCTTCTGTGATCGACGCTCCCATTCCCGTGCACGGAGATTGCGAATTTTGTGAAGGCGGAAGTCAATACGAAGAATTGCGTGAATCGGCGCGCCGGATTCGTGAGAAAGAAATTGATGTAGAAAGCTGGGCAGGGCCTCAGCAGATTTTGCCGATACTCAACAATGCAAGCGCATTATCCGGAGGTTGCGGACGGTGCGAGCATTGAGCATGTGGCGGCGGGCGACGGTATGAATCGCAAAGTAGTCCAAGATCGGGACAAAGGCCGGAGCAACGACCAGGGCAAGAAGCCTTACGAAGCTCCGCATCTGGCGACCATCAGTTTGCGTCCAGAGGAAGCCGTGCTTGGCCATTGCAAAGTTCTTGGGACTGGCGGCGCGGGCGGCTCTGCTTGTGGGTTCACTTGTCCGAGCGCCGGTTCGTAAATCATCATGAATTCCAATGGGGTTGCGGCGGATCTGACGCCGGGTGCGGGAACTATCCTTAGCCCGCGAGTGACTCCCGTTTGCAACTCGTTCAGCGTGGGCGGAATTCGAGTTCGATTATTAGGCGAGTATCCCGCCGATATTGCATTATTTCCTCCTGCCACTCTCTTCCGATCTGAAAATAGTGAATTTGATGTTGAGGTCGAAGTGGAATGGGTTTCTGATATCCCTTCTTCGATGAGTCGGCAGATGTTCGATGCCGGGAGCACATGGCGACTGTACGAGAGTGAACTTGGATATCAATTTGACTTCCACTCCGAAACGCTGGGACCGCAACCATACAGGCGATTGTTGGTCGACAGAAAATTCACCCAGGCGAAGTTGTATCTGAGCGAGGATTGCTTCTCTCGCTTGCCTGCTATTCCGGAACCTTTAGGGTATCCCCTCGACGAACTCCTGATCATGCACCGCCTGACCCAGGAGCGCGCCATCGAACTCCACGGCACAGGTATAGTCCGCGCCAACGACGTAGCCAATCTCTTCGTCGGCCACTCCGGAGCGGGCAAGAGCACCACCACGCGCCTCTGGACCTCGCGCGAAGAAGTGGAAGTTCTCAGCGATGATCGCATCATTGTTCGCTACGATGATGGCCGCGACGGCCCCGCAGGCACAACGGGAATGCGCATGTACGGCACGCCCTGGCATGGCGAAGCCATGTTTGCCTCTCCCAACAGCGCTCCGCTCACGCGCATCTTCATCCTCGAACATGGCCACGGCAATGTGATCACGCGCCTCTCGCGCAGCCAGGCTGTCGGTGAACTGTTTGCACGCGCTTTTGTTCCGTTTCATCGGCATGAGTATGTTGAGGCGGGGTTGAGCTTCCTTGAGGAGTTGGTGGGGACTGTCCCGTGCTATCGGTATTTATTTGAACCGGATGAGCGCGCGGTAGAGAAAATTCAACAGTTTAATGACTAGCGGGCTGAAAAGCCCGGCGTTGATGACCGGGAAGGGCACGCGTTTTACTCGTGCCGTAAATCACGTCCAATCAGTGCGGCTTTTAGTCGCTGAGGTTGCCTTCTTTTACGCCAGGATTCTCCCTCAGGGGCTAAAGCCCGATCATTTGTCTCGATCATATGGCACGGCTAAAGCCGTGCCCTTCCCAATATTCTTGCTTGAACGGTGCATTTCCGGTCTATACCAATGACTGACCCGAACGCCGATTCAGCCCGGTTCGAGGCCCTCAGCCGCGAGCTGCTGAATCAGGGGTTAAGCGTCCGTTTCGAGGCGCTTGGCGCCAGTATGTCTCCCGTGATTCGTGACCGGGAGATGGTCATTGTTACTCCCGTAATCGTGAGCAAATTACGGAAGGGCGCTATCGTACTTACGAAAGGTCGTAGCGGCTTTCTGGTACACCGCCTCGTGGGGATCGATCACGATAAGAATTTATTCATTACCCGAGGTGACTGTGGCCAGCAAGACGATCCCGCGATTCGCGGCGACCAAATCCTAGGCGTCGTCCTCGCCAAAGAGGTGAGGGTCGGGAAGAGAATTGTGCAGGCAAAATTAACAGGAATCGGCGGCAAACTGCTGCAAGGCGCGGCGCGCGGGCAATCCCTGGCGGGCAAACTCCTGCGCAAAGCGGGATTGCGCCACTCGTCGAGTAATAGTTCGAGCAGCGACACTTCCAGCAATTCATCACGCAAACATTTCGCGGTTTTTCTGGGAGCGCTAGCTTTGCTTGCGCTCATGGCCGCGCCGTTTTCCGATGCGCAGGTCGCGGTCGATTCCGCCTCCAGCACCGGACAAGAGCTGACCGGAACGGGTACGGAGGCGCTCAATACTTTTACCCACACCACCACGGCCACGGGTACGAACGTACTGCTGATCGTCGGTGTATCGCTCAACATTACGAACTCGACCACCACTACGGTGTTAAGCGTTACCTACGGTGGTAAGGCTCTTACTTTGCTCGGCGCTCATAACGATGCCGGAAAAACACGCCGCGTCGAAATGTGGTATCTGCTGAATCCGCCAACCGGCACGAACAACACGAATGTCCTGGTGACTATTCCAGTCAGGAAAACGGTGGGTGTAACCGCCGGAGCCGTCACCTTCACCGGCGTCGATCAAACTGTGCCGTTGGGGATATTTACTTCGGCCGATGGCGCGGGCGCTGGCTACTCGCAGCTTAACGTGCCCAGCGTTGTAAATGGCATGGTGCTCGATACGCTGGCGATTGGCGGACCGGAGACCGTCACTATTCCCGGACCGCAGGTTTCTGAATGGAATTTGTCCACAACCGGCCTCTTCGGCTCGGCCGATCCGCCAGACATTACCGGCAGCGGCAGCGCCCGTACTGGAGCGCCTGCAGTACCGGTTTCAGAGACGTTCAGCGCGAATTCCAACTGGTCGGAGGGCGGGGTTTCCATCAATCCCACGGCGGCCGATGTCGGCGTGACTACGAGCGTTGGCAGCGCTGTCTTCGTCGGCCAGAACACAACTTTTACGACCACTGTTACCGGCAACGGAACTTCTGCGGCGAACAATGTCATACTGACCGACACATGGCCGACGAGCATGTCGGTTGTGTCAATTACTCCTAGCGCAGGCACGACCTGTACTGCTGCGCCTCCGCCAATTACTTGTACGCTGCCCACACCGCTGGCCAGCGGAGCTACGGCGACAGTCACCGTGGTAACAACTGCCAGCACCTCAGGCTCGTACACAAATACGGCGAGCGTAACGGATTCCGGAACACCACCGGATCCGAATCCCAGTAACAATACCTACGTTGCCGTTGCCACTGTGCAATCGGCTGCTTGTGCCACAGTCGCGCAGGCCACGGCTGGAACCGGTCTGACTGGCACGTTGAACACCTACTATCCAGGAACGACGGCCAGTGTTGCTGCGGGCGCGACAACTATTCCCGTGGGCACCCCTACTGGTGCGGGTACGGCGATCGCTGCCGGAAATCTTTTGCTCGTTATCCAAATGCAGGATGCCAGCATCAACGACTCCGAGAGCGTCGCTTATGGCAATGGTTACACCGGACAGGGATTCACGGCGCTCAATAGCGCGGGCGATTATGAATTCGTTACTGCAACCGGACCGGTGAGCGGCGGTTCCGTTCCAATCGCTGGCGCCGGCCCCGGCGGAGGTTTGGTCTTTGCATATCACGCTGCGGCTGCATCCGCGAATGCAGGACAAAGTACTTACCAGGTGATCATCGTTCCCCAATACACGACTGCTTCGTTTGCGGCCACTGGGCCTTCGGCTCCAGCCTGGAACGGTTCTACCGGCGGCGTGTTGGTTCTCGATACTTCCAGCACGCTCACGCTCAACGGCACAACCATTTCGGTCAACGGACTAGGTTTCCGCGGTGGCGCGGGTATGCAGCTTACCGGCGGCACCGCATTGAACACAGATTATTGGCAGACCGCTCCAACCGCGTACACCGGCGCCGTGGGTGGCGTGCCTGGCGTTGATGCCAACAAAGGTGAAGGTATCGCGGGTACGCCGGCGTGGGTTGAATACAATTCAACCTTCCTGCAAACCAACACGAGTTATCCCAGCGGCACTTCGGGTAAAGATGGCAGCATGGCACGCGGGGCTCCCGGTAATGCGGGTGGTGGCGGTACTGATGGCGATCCCGCGAACAACGATGAGAACGCTGGCGGCGGTGGCGGAAGCAATGGCGGTGCCGGCGGTTTTGGCGGCGATTCATGGGACAGCAACTTCAGTGACGGCGGCGAGGGTGGTACTGCATTTCCAGCTACCATCAATCGCATTGCGATGGGCGGCGGCGGCGGCGCGGGAACCAGAAACAACTCCGACGGCGACAATCAGGCTAGCGGTGGATCGACAGGTGGCGGCATCATCATCCTCCGCACCAACCAGCTTAGTGGCGTGGGAACACTCACGGCTAACGGAGTCAACGCTTACAACGGCACGGCAAACGACGCAGGCGGCGGCGGCGGTGCAGGCGGCACGATCGTGGTTCTCTCGGCCAACGGCGGAGAGAGCGGTCTTACACTGCAAGCGAATGGCGGGAGCGGCGGCAATGCCTGGCAAATAGAAACATTTAGCTTAGCGAACCGTCACGGCCCCGGCGGCGGCGGCGGCGGCGGCGTGGTCCTGATTTCGGGAACACCGGCCAGCGTAAGCGTGACCGGTGGGGCGAATGGTCTGACGGAAACTCCGGGCGTGCCTTATGGTTCGACCTCAGGAACTGCCGGCTTCGGCGTGACCAATGAAACCATTACAGAAACCTCGGGCACGCAATCGGGCGCGCAATGCACTCCCGATATGACGCTGGGCAAAAGCCACATTGGCAACTTTACTCGCGGTTCTACCGCCAGTTACACCATTCCCGTAGAGAACGTAAGCCCGTACGGCTCGACGAATGCGACTGTAACGGTGAACGACACACTGCCCACAGGACTGACCCCCATCGGCGTAACCGGTACGGGATGGGCTTGCTCCATCATTTCGCAGACGGTAACCTGCACGAACTCGTCTACATTGACCGCTGGCAGCTTTTATCCGTCACTTACGGTGAACGCGAACGTTTTGCAGACGGCTCCTTCCACGGAAACGAATACCGCATACGTCAGCGGTGGCGGGGAGCTGAATCTCGCAAACGATAGCGCGACGGATGTTGCGACAGTTGTTTCCAGTGCCGATCTCAGCGTGACCGACTCGGCTTCGCCCGATCCGGTAGCCGTGGGCGGTTCGTTGATCTTTACGTCGATTCTTACCAACAACGGCCCAAGCGCGGCGGATAACGCCACGATCGTCGAAACGGTTCCGGCGAACACCACTTTTGCCTCGATTGCCGCCCCATCGGGCTGGACTTGTACTCCGCCTAACGGCGCCACTGGAAATGTGGTTTGCAGTACGCTGACCATGGCTGGAAGCACAACTGCCAGCTTTTCAATGATGGTGAGAGTGAACACTGGAGTGGCCAGCGGAACGATATTAACCAGCACCGCCACGGGTAGTTCCTCTACCAGCGATCCAAACTCGGCGAACAACACGGCAAGCGCGTCTAGTGTTGTTGGGACTACTTCGCAGGCGGAGATGACGGTAACGAACATCGCATCGCCGAACCCCGTGGTTGCCGGTAGCGATATCACCTATACACAAACCGCCACCAACGTTGGCGCAGCCAGCGCGACGAACCCAACACTGACGGAAACCACGCCGGCAAATACGACTTTTGTATCCATCTCGGCTCCGCCCGGGACTACGTGCACCACTCCAGCCGTTGGCGGCACAGGCGCGATAAGTTGCACCGCCGCGACTGCACCTGCGGGATCGAGCGGAACTGTGGTCCTGGTAGTGCAGGTAAATGCGGGAACGGCGAGTGGAACAGTGATCACCGATACCGCGACGGCAACCTCGACAAATCAAGCCTTTGGTGCAAGTTCGGCCGTTGCCACGGATGTAGTCGCGTCTTCATCCACGCAAGCTGATCTAGCAGTGAGCACTTCATCCACACCGGCATCGGTTTATTCGGGTAACGACATTACCTACATTCAGACGGTTACAAACAATGGCCCGGCCAGTTCTACAAATGCGACCTTTACGGAAGTTGTGCCCACTAGCACGACTTTCGCATCCATTTCTGCGCCAGCAGGTTGGATCTGCACTACGCCGGCGGTTGGCGCAACCGGCACTGTCACTTGTACCGATGCGAGCCTGGCTTCGGGCGCTTCCGCCAATATTATCGTGGTGGTGAATGTCGCATCTTCGATCGCAGCAACCACCATCACGGCAACTTCCACGGTTTCTTCTTCTACTTCCGATCCTAATTCCGCCAATAACAGTACGACGACGGCTACACCAGTTACGACAATTTGCGACCTGGCCGTGACAGACAGCGGAACACCAAGCCCCGTTACAGCTGGAAATAACATCACCTACACACAAGTTGTCACCAGCTCGGGCCCAAGTAACTGTAGCGGTGCCACATTTACGGAAGCGATTCCAGCCAATACAACATTCGTATCGCTCACTCCGGTTCCAGCCGGATGGACTTGCACGACTACTGGTTCCATCAGTTGCACCGATGCTAGCTTTGCGCCGGGTACGACCAGTTCGTTCCCGGTAGTGGTGAAGGTGACGGCTGGCACCGCCGTGGGAACGATCATTACTGACACCGTTACCGTAGGCAGCACGACGCACGATTCAAACAGCGCGAATAATACCGCCACATCGAGCATTGGCGTTACGAATACTACGGACGCCGACTTGAGCGTCACGAACTCTGCCAGTCCGAATCCAGTCACTGCGGGGAGCAACGTCACTTATACCCAAACTGTAACCAATGCCGGACCCGCTTCGGCGAGTACGGTCACCTTTACCGATCCGCTTCCAACAAATACGACTGCTGTATCTCTCACTGGGCCGGCCGGTTGGACCTGCTCTACTGTAACGCTAACCTGTACTATCGGAACCCTTGCTGCCAATGCCACGGCCAACTTTACTTTTGTCGTAACCGTGAATGCCAGCACTGCGTCTGGTACGACAATTACACAAACCGACTCCGTTGCTTCCTCGGTGACGGGAGATCCGAACTCGAGTAACAATAGCGCTGCGGTAAGTGTGTATGTGTCGCCATCAGCCGCTCTATCGATCACAAATGCCAACAGCCCAATCCCGGTACAAGCGGGCAATAACATCACTTACACACAGGTTGTAACCAACGCGGGGCCGAGTACGGCGACGAATGTAACGTTCAGAGAAAGTACTCCGCCAGACACAACCTTCGTGCAATTAACGCCGCTGCCAAGCGGGTGGTCCTGCATTACTCCGGCAGTTGGCAGCGCAGGCACAATCACCTGTACGGACGCGAGTTTTGCTCCCGGGACGGCCAGCTTCCCGGTTGTGTTGAAAGTAACTCCGGGAACGGCGCATGGCACCACAATCACCGATATCGCTACTGTAAGCTCCAGCACACCCGATCCCAATTCGGCAAACAATAGTGCGTCAGCCACCGATGTGGTTGCACTTTCAACCGACGCAGATTTGGTGACTACCAACGCTGCTTCGCCGACCTCTGTCGCTGCGGGCAGTAATATCACTTATACGCAAAGCGTCACCAATGATGGGCCCGCAGTCGCAACGACGCCCACGTTTACTCAGACCACGCCACCCAATACGAATTTTCAATCCATCATTCCTCCTGCCGGATGGACGTGTACCACGCCTGCGGTCGGTGCGGCAGGAACCATTACCTGCACGGACGGCAGCAGCCTGGCGGTGAATGGCGTGGCAAACTTTACTCTTGCGTTGCAGGCCAACGCCAATACGCCCTCGGGAACGAACATTGCCGAGACGGACACTGCAACCGCTGCGAATATTGTTCCTAACCTGACCACAAACAGCGCCACCGCCAATGCGGTTGTGGCCAATGCAAACAGCGCGAATGTGACCATCACGAAGACCGCATCACCCAGCCCAACCGTGGCGAGCGGAGACACGCTGGTCTATACGTTAGGCATCACGAATACAGGGCCGGCTTCCGCGACGACGGTCACCGTAACCGATCCCTTGCCCACAGACGTTTACTATCTTTCAGCTCTTACAACGACCGGCACTTGCTCGCAAGCTAATGGCACGGTGACGTGTCTGCTTGGCACAATGGCCAATGCCGCAACGGCGACGATCACCATTCTTACGCTCGCTGGGCCTCCCGGTACCGCGACCAACACAGCCAGCGTGACCGACGATCAAATGACGACCCCCAACACGGCGACTCAAGTCGAAACGATCACATTCGCTACGAGCATCAAATTGCAATCTTTCACTGCGCAACTCGGCAAAGATAAATCCGGGGCAAACCGCGCGGTGCTTCTTTGGAAGACCGGCGGCGAGGCGCATAATCTCGGCTTTAACGTCTACCGCGAGCGGGACGGCGGCCGAGTTCAGTTGAATTCTTCGCTGATCGCAGGTTCGGCGCTGCTGATGAATGGGGCCTTGCCCAAACATTCCGGCAAAACTTACAGGTGGATCGATACCACGGCAGACGCGGGGACTGGTCCCTACTGGCTGGAAGACGTGGAAGTGACGGGTGCGCGCGTTCTCCACGGGCCGGTTTCAGCAACCTCTTCTTTGAATGCCGATGCAAGCCTGGAAGCAAATCTGTCCGTATCCGCGACCCTAAAAGAGCTTAACCAGGCGCAACCTTCCGAAACTCCCGATGAAGTCATTCATCGTGCTGAAAGTGTTACGCCGAATATTCCATCTACGCTAACCCAGCGTCAAAAACAGTTCGAAATTGCGGGCCATCCTGCGGTCAAGATTTTTGTAAAACATGAAGGCTGGTACCGCGTCGCACAGGTTGATCTGGTCAATGCCGGTCTGGACTCGAATGTCGATCCCTCGCTGCTGCATCTTTATGCAGAAGCCATCGAACAACCCATACAGATCACCGGAGCTATCGCTGGTCCGGGAGGCTTCGGTCCTAACGCGGCGCTTTACTTCTACGGCACAGGAATCAATACACAGTATTCGGGCACGAGGGTTTACTTCCTTACGGCCGAAGACTCAGCCGGACAGCGCATTCAGCAGTTACCGCCATCATCCGGCTCGAATCAGCCGCCTTTGAGTTTCCCATACACGTTGGAATACACGCCGCACACAACTTATTTTTCCGCGCTGACTACTGCAAACGGAAATAACTTTTTTGGACCGCTCATTTCCTCGACCACCCTCGATGAGACCATCCCCGTGGCTCATTTCGATGCGAACTCGACTGAGCCTGCGCAACTGGAAATCATTTTGCAAGGGGTCATTATCGCGCTGCCGCATGAGGTCGCGGTTACGCTAAATGGCAGCACTCTCGGCGATATTTCTTTCACCGGCCAGGACAAAGGCCAATTGCGTATGAGTCTGCCTTCAGGACTTTTGCAGGAAGGCGCAAATATGATCACGTTCACCTCTAGCGACGGCGAATACGACATGAGCCTGCTGCAATCGATACGCCTCACCTATCCGCGCCTCTATGTGGCCGATGCGAATGACAGCCTCGTATTTAACGGACGCTCCGGTGACGAGCTGACGGTTTCGGGCTTCTCGCAGCCCTCAATCGTAGTTCTGGATATTACAAATCCAGGCCAGCCGGTCGAACTCAGCATGCGGCTCCGGCAAAGTAGCTCCTCGAAAAATGGCTATGAACTGGCAGTGCAGGTACCGTGGAACACAACGAGTCAAGCATCGTCGGCGCTTCACAAGTTGTTGGCAGTCGCAAGAGACAGTGCAGGCTTACCCATAGGCTTGCGAAAAAATCATCCCTCGCGTTGGCACGAGGCACAGGCCGGCAGCAATATCGCAATGGTTACAGCGGAAGTTTTTGCGAGTTCATTGCCTCCAATCGTTCAAGCGCATCAGGCGGAAGGGAAATCTTCCGCCGTTGTTTCGGTCGACGATCTCTATGACGAGTTCAACTTCGGTGAACATAGCCCATACGCAATTCGCGACTTTCTGCAGACAGCGGTCAAGATGTGGCACACCCAGCCGAAATATCTTTTGCTCCATGGCCGCGCTTCCATGGATCCGCGCAACTATCTCGGCTTCGGCGATCTCGATTTCGTGCCGACAAAGATCATCGCGACCGGCGGCCTGATGACCGCCTCTGACGACTGGTTCTCGGATTTCAGCAATACCGGGTTGCCAACCATTGCAACCGGACGGCTGCCAGCGAGCACGCTGGCTGAAGCTCAACTTATAGCCGGGAAAATTTCCACCTACGAAGGCCAATCCACCAACGGACCATGGACCTCACAGGCAATGATGGTTGCCGACGTAAACGATACGGAGAACTTCACGAAAGACAGTCAGTTCGTGCAGACGCAGTTGCCCAGCGCAATACAGGTGACCGACGTCTTCGCTACTACCATGGGTGTTCCGCAGGCGCAGCAGGCCATTGTCGCCGGCATTAATTCCGGGCAAGTTTTGGTGAATTACACGGGGCACGGCTCTGAGGATATGTGGTCGGGCGACGATCTTTTCGATAACAACTCCGCGAATTCGTTGACCAACGGCACTTCCTTGCCGGTGTTTCTCATCATGGATTGCCTCAACGGATTCTTCCAGGACGTTTACGATGAGCCGCTGGGAGTTACTCTGATGCTGGTGCCGGATGGCGGCGCGGTCGCGGTGCTGGCTTCCAGTGGATTGAACGTACCCACGCCTCAAATCATTCTCGATAAGTTGATCGTGAAAGGGGCGATGGGCCCAGCGCAGCTCACATTGGGCGATGCCATCATTCAGGCAAAGTCAGGCATCACCGACCTTGCGGTACGCAAGACTTATAATTTGCTCGGCGATCCTGCGATGCGCATTAAGCTGCCGTCAGCCAGCCCGGTTCATTGATGCGTCTACGCCTGCGCTACGTCGGCAAATACTGCAGCGCGTCGTAGAGGTTCCGCAATAGCTTTCATTACGTTTTCGAAGCCGATGAAATCGAGCGACTGAGCACCGTCCGAAAGAGCCCGCTCTGGGCACGGATGCACTTCGATTATCAATCCGTCGGCCCCTACAGCGACTGCGGCACGCGATACTGCTCCAATCAAACTCTGCTTACCGGTTCCATGCGAAGGATCGGCGATCACCGGAAGATGGGAAAGGTCGCGCGCCAAAGCAACGGCGGCGAGATCAAATGTATTACGCATCTCAGTCTCAAATGTTTTGATTCCGCGCTCGCATAGCACCACTTGGTGATTTCCTCCTGAAAGTAAGTACTCTGCAGCCAGTAGCCACTCCTTTACCGTTGCGGAAGGCCCGCGCTTCAATAGCACCGGCTTATTCACCGTAGCCAATCGCCGCAGCAGCGCGAAGTTTTGCATGTTCCGCGCGCCCACCTGCAGCATGTCGACGTGCTCGCAGATGATGTCAACGTCCTCCGTACTCATTACTTCCGTGACCACCGGAAGGCCGGACTGCTCACGCGCTTCGCGCAGTATCTTCAAAGCCTCCAGCCCCAACCCTTGAAAATCGTAGGGAGACGTCCGCGGCTTGTATGCCCCGCCACGCAACATGGTCGCACCGGCGCGTTTTACCGCATGCGCAGTGCTGAGCAACTGCTCGCGTGATTCCACTGAGCACGGTCCGGCAATGATCACAACTTCATCCCCGCCAATTTTTACTCCGTTCACATTTATGATGGAGCGCTCCGGTTTTACTTGCCTGCTCACCAGCTTGAACGGTTGCGCGATGGCAACAACATTATCCACGCCCGGCGCGACTTGCAGGGCTTCGATCTCATGCCGACGCCCGCTGCCCACGGCCGCAACGATCGTTCGCTCCGTGCCACGCGTTACGTGCGGCTGATAACCTGCCTCGCGAATCCGCTCGATGATGTGCGCAATCTCCTGCTCACTGGCCTTCTCCGACATATTGACAATCATTGCTTTACCCTCCGGGGTTCATCGCAAAAAGCAAGGGCCGCGATTTAAATCGCGGCCTTTGGCTGAACTTGGTTTTGATCTAGCCGATCATGTTTCGCTCGATCTCTTCGCAAGTGTCGCCGCAGCCGCTACTGAGCTAAACCAGTAGCGAAACTGCACGGTAAACGAAGTAAATCGAGTCATAAAATTTCTGCGGACAAAACTGTGGAACAACTTAAATGTGAAATTATTGAATCGAGCTTGCCGTGTTCGAAAAAACGCTGTTGGCGTTGGATCCGATCAGACGAATCGTTCCCACCACCAGAACCAAAATCACCGCCAGCATGACTGCGTATTCGGCGATGTCCTGCCCTTGATCATCCAACCATAAATTGCGAATAAATTTAGACATACATGCCTCCAACCGGATGGGTCTATTCTTAGAGGGAGAACAGAAAATTAGTGTGTTTTATGATGCCGCAAGAGCGGCAGCTTGTCAACGCAGAATATCAATTTTTCGCAACCATTTCGGCAATTCGGTAGTGGGTCATTTTGAAAATCGTGAGTTCACATTGGTTCTGCTGCTGTGCCATCATGTTCGACAGAGGAAGGATCTGGCTATCGGAGGTTCCGCGATGACAAGCACATCTATTGCGAAGCGAATCAGCCCCATGCTGGTGACTGCTGACATGGAGGAAACCATCTTGTTTTACCAGAGCGTGCTTGGATTCAACCCAACCATGAAATCGGCGGGATATTCGATAGTGGAACGGAATGGCCAAACGATCCACTTTCAAAAAGCCGCATCCGAGGAGGTAATGAAGTGTGTGCGCGGGCATACCGAAATATATATTGAAGTTTCTGGCATTCATGTTTTGTGGGAACATGTGAAAACCTTCAAGGACCGTTACAGGATTCGGGACTTATTTGACAGGGAATATGGAATGACCGAGTTCCATATTGGAGATCCGAACGGGTGCCTGGTGTTTGTCGGAGAGGCCACATCCAAGGCAAACTGACGTCAACATATTCCAACAGGCTCACTACGCAGGGATTCGTTAAAAAGGTTCGCGCACTGCCGAAACGGGTACGACCATATTATTTTGCGGGGCCACCGGTTGAACGAGCGTTTGTGCCGACTCCTGCGCGTATTGCAGAATGCTTTCTGGAAATATTCCGAGATAAATTGTCGCAACGATGCAGATAGCCAAAGCCAGGCGTAAGGTGAAGGGAACTGGACTAACCGGAACGTTCTTGCGCGATTCTTTCATGTACATCATTACGATAATGCGCAAATAGTAGTACGCACCGACTCCGCTGTTGAGGACGCCGATGATCGTCAGCCAGATCAGATTTGCCTTGACCGCGGCGCTGAACACATAAAACTTGGCGAAAAAGCCGCCGGTCATGGGGATGCCGATGAGCGACAGAAGGAAAATAGTAAGCGTCGCAGCCAGGATCGGAGAGCTGCGGCCCAGGCCTTCGTAATCCTCAAGCGTCACGTAGCGTTCGCCGGCATTGGCGAAGTGGCTGACCACGGCGAACGCGCCCACATTCATGGCGGCGTAGGTTGCGGTGTAAAACATCGCGGCAGAAATTCCAAGCTCGGGAGCGGCCGCAAAAGCAACCAGCAAATATCCTGCGTGCGCGATTGAAGAATACGCCAACAAACGCTTCACGTTGCCCTGCACCAGAGCACTGATGTTTCCCAGCGTCATGGAGAGCGCGGCGACAATCCAGATGACCCAGAAGATGGCGTGCACGTTGATGACAAAAACGATGCGTAGCAAAACCGCGAAGGCCGCGGCCTTCGGCCCGGTTGACATCAATCCGACAATCGGCACCGGTGCGCCTTCGTACACGTCCGGCGTCCAGACGTGAAATGGCGACGCCCCAACTTTGAAGCCTAGGCCAACAAACATCAGCGCAACCGCAACAAATGCCAGCGTGGGAACCGGCGCTGCCTGTAAAATTCGTCCGATCTGATCGATATTGGTCGATCCTGTGGCCCCGAACATTAAAGCCACGCCGTAGAGGAAAAATGCAGTAGCGAACGATCCCAGCAGGAAATATTTCAGAGAAGATTCCGTGCTGGAAGCTTCCTGCCGCCGGAATCCGCTCAGAATGTACGAGGAGATGGAGGATATTTCGAGCGCGATAAAAATCAGGACCAGTTCGACGGCGGAGGACATCAGTGCCATGCCGACCGTGCCGAAAAGAATCAGCGCGTAGTACTCCCCGGCGCGAATGTGCTGCACCGCCATGTAATCGTAAGAGCTGAGAATCACGACGGCGGCAATGGCGATTACCAGCGCGTGAAAGAAGATGCTGAAGCCATCCACCTGAACGGTGTTCCAGAAAGCGAGTCCGGGAGCTTGCGCCATGAACCAGGTTGCACCGATTCCCGACAGTGCTCCGAGGAAAGCGATCCATCCAAGCACGCGCTGGCCGGTTTCCTTATCGAGCAGCGGCTCCATGAACATGACGATCATGCCAAAGATGGAGAGGACAATCTCTGGAAGAATGCGGATGTAATCCGCGCTTTGCGGTAAGAGCTGCGAATAGGCGGGAAGGAAAGTTGGCATAAGGGTGGCGAATAGCATGGTCATTGACCCACCACCCGGCTGGCCACACGAACGAATGGCGTAAGCGCTGCCTGCACTGCGGGATCGATTGCACTCAACCACAGAATCGGCGCCACTCCCATTACCAGCGCCGCTACTGCGCACGGCCATACTGCCCATTTTTCGAACCCGGAAAGATCGTGCAGAGAGTTATTGACTGCGTGCGTGACTTTTCCGTAGAAGACGCGCTGGTACATCCATAAAAGGTAGATTGAGCTCCAAATCACGCCGGTCGCGCCGAGAATTCCGTAGATTGGCCTGGATTGGAAAGCGCCGCTTAACACCAGAAATTCTCCGATGAATCCGTTGAGCAGAGGCAATCCGGCTGACGCCAGCACAATTACCAGATACGACGCGGCATAGACAGGCATTGGCGAAGCCAAGCCACCGAACTCGCTGATCTCGTAGGTATGCCGCCGCTCGTGCAGAATTCCCGAGAGCATGAACAGTCCGCCGGTAGAAATCCCGTGAGCCAGCATTACAAACATTGCGCCATTAAGTCCGGCCTGCGTGAAGCTGAAAATTCCCAATACCACAAATCCGAGATGGCTCACCGAGGAATACGCGATCAGCTTCTTCATGTTCGGCTGCACCATGGCCACCAGAGCGCCGTAGATGATGCCGATCAGCGCGAGGATCATGATCCACCAGGCGTTTTGCCGCGCTTGTTCGGGGAACAGTCCGAGATTGAAACGGAGCATTCCGTAGGTGCCCATCTTCAGCAGAACTCCTGCCAGCAATACGGAGCCGGCCGTCGGCGCTTCCACGTGCGCGTCGGGCAGCCATGTGTGGAATGGGAAGAGCGGCACTTTTACTGCGAATGCCAGGAAAAATCCCAGGAAGAGCCATTGCCCGGCAGCCGGGAAGTGCGAAACGGCCCCGCTGGCGATCTGCTCGCGGATGGTTACAAAGTCAAAACTGCCAGTATGCGCGTAGAGCCACAAAATTGCGGCCAGCATGAACACCGAAGCGATCATGGTGTACATGAAAAATTTCACAGCAGCGTAGACCTTACGTTCGTGGCCGAAAATGCCGATCAGCAGCGCCATCGGAATCAATGTGGATTCCCAGAAGAAATAGAAGAGGAAGAGGTCGAGCGAGGTAAACACGCCGATCAGCGCTGTTTCCAGAATCAGCAATAGGATGAAAAATTCTTTGACCCGCTCGTGGATCGAATTCCAGGAAATCAGCACGCACAGCGGCGTTAAAAATGTGGTGAGCACGATCAGCCAGAGCGAGATGCCGTCGATACCCATGTGGTAGTGAATGTTTGGCGTCGAGACCCACGCCTTGTCAATCTCGAAGCGGAATTCTGCGTGCTCGCGATGAAAATGCGCGGGCAGATGCAGCGACAGCGCGAAGGTGAGAAGAGAAATCACCAAAGCGAAAATTCGAATGTCGCGGTCGCGCCGGGGAAAAAGCATCAGCAATAATCCACCGGCCAGGGGAGTGAAGGTAATGAGCGAAAGAATGATGGGGCTGAGATTTTCCGTGTTCATCGGCTCACCGCCATCCAGACCATAAAGGCAATCACTACCGCCGACCCGGCCGCAATCCAGCCCGCATAAGAGCGAATGTTGCCTGACTGCATGTGCCGCGCTTCATCGGAGAGATGCCGCGCGCCGTCACCGGCATCGTTTACAGCAGCATCGATAATTTTGCGGTCGACTCCCTGCCAGAGGATTCGCGTCGAGCCGTCGATCAAAGGTTTGACGAAAAGCGCGCCATAGAGTTCGTCCACATAATATTTGTGAACCAAAGCCTGATATGCGCCTTGCATGGAGATCGCAATCTTTGCCGGTAACTGCGGATTACGGTAATAAAGCTGCCACGCCAGCGTGAAGCCTAGAAGCGCGGCCAGCACTGAAATTCCAGTGAACATGAGTTCGGTGGAGGCTCCGGTTTTCGGCTCGGGACCTTCGGTTTCTTGTTCGGGCGCGCCCTTCTCGCCTAAGGCATTTTGTGCGCCCGCCGGAGCGCTGACATGAAACACCGGACCCAGGAATTTGTCGAAGTGGTTGCTGCCGCCCAGCGATCCGGGCACGCCAACATATCCGCCGACTACGGAGAGGATGGCAAGAATCACCAGCGGAATCACCATGACCATGGGGCTCTCGTGAATGCCGCCGTGGCCGTGCGATCCGTGGGCATCTTGCGCGGAATCGCTTCCATGGCCGGATTCAGCTTCGCCGCGGTATTCGCCAAAGAATGTCATGAACCAGAGCCGGAACATATAAAAGGAGGTGATGAAGGCCGTGACCAGCCCGACCAGCCAGTAAACCCAACTCGCCTGATAGGCGCGCCACAGAATTTCGTCCTTGCTGAAAAATCCAGCAAGGCCCGGAATTCCAGCAATGGCTAAAGTCCCGGCGGTCATGGTCCAGAAGGTCCATGGAATTTTGGTGCGCAGGCCGCCCATCTTGCGCATGTCCTGCTCGCCGCCGACAGCATGAATTACAGAACCAGCAGCCAGGAACAAGAGCCCTTTGAAGAATGCATGCGTCATCAAATGAAAGATTCCCGCCGAAAACGCGCCTACGCCACAAGCCATAAACATGTAGCCAAGTTGCGAGACGGTTGAATAGGCGAGAACTTTCTTGATGTCGGTCTGCACGATTCCAATGGTCGCGGCGAAAAATGCGGTCAGCGTTCCGACGATTGCGACTACGGTCAGCGCCATCGGGGCGCGCTCAAAAATTATGTGCGAGCGTGAAACCATGTACACGCCTGCGGTCACCATCGTCGCGGCGTGGATCAATGCAGAAACCGGGGTGGGGCCTTCCATCGCATCCGGCAGCCAGACATAGAGCGGAATCTGTGCCGACTTGCCGGCTGCGCCTACCATCAGCAAAATTCCAATCGCGGTAAGTAATCCTGCGCCAGCCGTTTCCGCGCTTAAAGGCAGAACGCTTTGGAATACGCGATCGAAATTCAGCGATCCTAAATGCTTGATGATCAAAAACAACGCGATCAAAAACCCGAAGTCGCCAATGCGGTTTACGATGAAGGCTTTTTTACCGGCGGACGCGGCCGAATCTTTGGTAAACCAGAAGCCGATAAGCAGATACGACGCCAACCCCACGCCTTCCCAACCGATGAACATCTGAAGATAATTGCCGGCCAGAATCAGCGTCAGCATGAAAAACATGAACAGGTTCAGGTAGCAGAAGAACCGGTAATAGCTGGGGTCGTCCCACATGTAGCCAACGGAATAAATGTGGATGAGGAACCCAACTCCCGTCACTACCAGCAACATCACCAGCGACAATTGATCGAGATAGAACTCGAAATCCACGCTGAATGTACCCGAGCGGATCCAGTGCGCCAGATATTCGTGATAGGGAAGGGCGAGCGAGGAGAAGCGCATCGCAACCCACAACGCCATTGCGAAGGCCGCCGCACTGAAAAATAAAGCAATTGTCGTCACCGCCTGGCGTGACGATTTCTTGCCGAGAAAGCCGTTGATCGCCGCCCCTGCCAGCGGCAGAACCGGAATCAGCCAGAGATTGAGCATCGGGTTCATAGCTTAAGCAGGTTCACCTGATCCACGTTCAAAGTTTCGCGCGTGCGATAGACGGCGATGATGATTGCCAGTCCCACGGTTGCTTCCGCGGCGGCAACCACCATCACGAAGAAAACAAAAATCTGTCCCGCCAGCACATGCCAGTGCGCGGCGAAGGCCACGAAAGAAAGGTTGACGCCGTTGAGCATCAGCTCAATCGACATGAAGATGGTGATGATGTTGCGCTTGATGAGAAATCCCAACACACCGCAGGCGAATAGAAAGCCACTCAGCAATAAATAATAAGAAAGAGGAACCATCAGTTCGCCTTTCTTTCCGAGGCGTCTGGCTTGCTGGCCAGTACTACGGCGCCCATGATAGCGATCAAAATTAATACGGAGGTGACTTCAAAGGGCAGCAGAAAATCGTGGAAGAGAAGCTGCGCGATGTCGGTGGGATGGCCGGGCAACGCGCCAATAGGAACGGCCTCAGTGCCTGAATTTCGCAGCACCACCCAGGCCACAAATACGCTGCCAATCAACACCCCGGGCACGCCCAATAGCAGCGCGACGCGGCTCCCTTTGGTCTCTTCTTCTATGCCTGCGTTGAGCAGCATGATGACGAACACGAACAACACCATGACCGCGCCGGCGTAAATGATCACCTGGACTGCGGCCACAAACTCCGCGCCCAGCAAGAGATATTCCCCCGCCAGCGCTGCCATCACCGCGATCAGCGACAGCGCGGAATTAATCGGATGCCGCTGCGCCAGCAGGTTGATCGCCCCGCCCATGCAAACCACGCCGAACGCGAGAAATAAGATTAGGTGAAAACTTGGCATAAAGCTTTTAGGGGTTAGGGATCAGGGATTAGCGAAATCCACTACCCCCTGACCTCTAATCCCTGAACCCTGTTCTTTCCTACCACGCGACCGCAATCGCCGTCGCTACCAGATTTGCAATGGCCAGCGGCAGCAGAAATTTCCAGCCGAAATCCATCAGTTGGTCATAGCGGAAGCGCGGCAGCGTGCCGCGCACCCAGATATACAGAAAGAGAAAACAGAAAATCTTGGCGACGAACCAGAATACCGGGAGCAGCGCCTGCACGATCTCAGGCCCGAACAGCGGCCCGTGCCATCCCCCAAAAAACAGTAATGTGGCCACGCAGGCTACCGTAATCATGTTCGCGTACTCGGCCATAAAGAACATGGCGAATTTCATGGAGCTGTATTCGGTGTGGTAGCCCGCCACCAGTTCGGTTTCGGCTTCCGGCAGATCGAACGGAATGCGGTTGGTTTCCGCATAGGCCGCCATCAGATAAATAAAGAAGCCGATGAACTGCCCGTGAAAAATATTCCAGCGAGGGATGATCCCTAAAAAATGGCCGCCCTGGGCATCGACGATAGCGCGCAGGCTGAAGCTGCCGGATTGAATGAGCACACCAACCAGGGACAGTCCCAAAGCGATTTCGTAGCTGACCATCTGCGCGCTGGAGCGGAGTCCGCCCAGCAGGGAATATTTATTATTCGACGACCATCCTGCCAGCGCGACACCGTACACGCCAAGCGAGGTCACGCCGAGAATTAGCAGCAGGCCGATGTTGACATCGGTGATCTGCAACGGGATGTCGTAGCCAAAGAGCGTGATCGAATTGCCGAACGGAATTACGGCAATCGAAGTCAGCGCAAAGATCACCGCCATCATCGGCGCCGCCAGAAACAGCGGCTTGTAGACGTGCGGCGGCGTCAGATCTTCTTTGAATAAGAATTTCAAGCCGTCGGCTGCGGGCTGCAGCAATCCAAACGGCCCCACCCGCGTAGGTCCCCATCGGTTTTGCATGTGACCCACAACCTTGCGCTCCAGCCAAACGGTGTAGGCCACCGCCGTCAGCAGGATGAACAGAACCAACGCCGACTTGATAATCGACACCAGTATGAAGATGTGAATCGGTAAAGACATAAGAACTTAATTGAGTAATTGTGTAATTTGGTAATTGAGTAATTGTTAACCCTAAGCGCAGGCGGTTTTCAATTACTAAATTCCCCAATTACTGAATGTCTTCAGTCGGCTGCGACTTCCGCGGGCTTCACTTCGTGACTTTCGAGCACCGAACTCAGCGCCCGCGAATAACGGCCCAGCGTTCCAGAAGTAAACAGACTATCGTTCGCCGGTTCAATCGACTCCGCGCGGTGTGCGGCTCCCGGCCCGGATTTCGCCAGCGATGTGTGCTCGCTATTTCCCGCCAGCAGGTTGATGCGCGACACGTCGTAGCCGGGAACCAGCCGCTGAATTTCATCCAGAATCGCCGTGGGTTCGAAGGGGCTCATCTTCGGCTCCAGGCCGCGTGCTTCAAGCCATACTGCATGACGGTCGGCCTCGCCCGATTGCGCTCCGCGCGACTGCCCCATATCAGCGCGGGTTCCGCCGCCGAATGGTACAAGTTTGTGGACGTCGAAACCCATGGCGTCGGCAATGCGGACGATCATTTCGAAGTCGGATTTCGTTCCCGTTACTTCGCCCGCTTTTTTCACCAGTTGCAAATCGCCGCAGGTGTTGGTGAAGGTTCCCGATTTCTCGTAAGCGTTTGCGGCAGGCAGCACAACGTCGGCCATGACGGCGGTTTCGGTCAGGAACATATCCTGCACTACGACAAAGCTTTTCGAGAACGCGAAGGGATCGATCTGCAAACGTCCGATCGGGTTCGAGCCTACGACGTAAAGTGCCTTCAACTTGCCCGCCTTGCCGGCTTCGATCATTCCGGGGGAATCGAGCCCCACGGAGGAAGGAATCCCGCCCCATTCCTGATGAAATGTGCTGTTCCCGGCAATGGGGTGATATCCCGGCAATAGATCAGGGTAGAGGCCCATGTCCGCCGCGCCGCGCGAATTAGCGTAATCGGCCAGGCAGACGAATTTCGATCCTGAGATGGCAGAGCCGAATTTTACGATGCTGGTGATCTCTTCGCCGCGCAACTCGGAGCCGAATACAATGATCAGTTTTTCTTCGCCGCGCAATTTGTCGCGCAGCGCGGTCCACGCTTCTTTGTTGAACGAAGGACTAACGAAGGCATCCAACGTCGAATCGTCGCCGCCAAGGAATGCCGCAACTTTTCCTTCGGCGCCCGCCGTAATCTGCGCGAAGCTTGTGGCCTGCCGCCGCAGCTTGATCGAATTCGAATTGATGACATACAGCCGCGCATTGTGCAGCCGCACGTTGTTGCGAATCTGCCAGGCGAGCAGCGGATGCTGCTCGGTGGGATCGTTGCCAATCAGCAAAATTGCAGGCGCAGTGAACACATCCGCCATGCTGGCGGTCGAGCCGATCTTGCCACGTAGCGCATTTGCCAGGGCAGGGAAGTCCGCTGTGCGGTGATGATCGACGTTGTTGGTCTTCAGGACCACGCGCGCGAATTTGGAGAGAAGATAATCTTCTTCATTGGTGGTTCGCTCGGACCCGATCACTCCAATCGCCTGACCGCCTTCGTTGTCGCGAATCTGTGCCAGATTTTTGCCGATCAGGGCAAAGGCATCTTCCCACGAGGCTGGCATCAATTTGCCATTTTGCCGAATCAGTGGGCGCGTGAGGCGGTCTTCGTGATTGGCAAAATCAAATCCGTAACGGCCCTTGATGCAAAGGAAGTCGCCGTTGGTTCCGCTCTTGTCACGGTTGTCGCCGCGAACAATCTCCATGCCGGTATCTGCGCGGCGCACGCCCAGCGTGGTCTTGCAGCCATCGCCGCAATGCGTGCAGATGGTGCCCACATGCTTCATCTCCCATGGCCGCGTCTTGTAGCGGTACGCGCCGGAGGTGAGCGCGCCGACCGGGCAGATGTCGATGCACATGCCGCACTCTTCGCACTCCAGATGATCTTCCTTATTGGGCGCGATGACCGAACTCACACCGCGATTCTGCACGCCGAGCGCCCAAACGTCCATGCCCTCGCCACACACGCGTACACAGCGGAAACAAAGGATGCAGCGCGGCCGGTCGAAGAACACTACCGGCGACCACTGCTGTTCCTCTTTATGATTTTTGGCTTCCATGAACTTCGACTCGGCCGCGCCGTAGGAGAAGGTCATGTCCTGCAATTCGCACTCGCCACCGGCATCGCACACCGGACAATCCAAAGGATGATTCCCCAGCAGGATTTCGACGGTCGACTTCCGCGCCTGCTTGATCTCTTCGCTGTCGGTGGTCACGACCATGCCTTCGCCGATCACTGTAGTGCAGGCGGTTTGCAGCTTGGGCATCTTCTCGATCTTTACCAGGCACATGCGACACGCGCCGCACAACGAAAGATTGGGATAGTAGCAAAACGAAGGCACTTCAATGCCCACGGTCTTGCAGGCCTCAATAAGAAGCGTCCCCGCCGGAGCGGTTACCTTTTTGCCGTCAACTGTAAGATTTACGTCAGCCATGGAGAAATTGAGTAATTGTGTAATTTGGTAATTGAGTAATTTTAAAAACTACGCTGCCTTCTTCGTCTTTGCTGTCTCTCTTGAGGCTGTCAGGATTGCTGCCAATTCTTTCGCTTCCTTTAGTAAGTCTACCGTCATCTCTGTTTTCAGTATTCCCGATTCGATCAGCAATTCCAGCCAAAGAACACACTCATCAGCTTCTTCGGCAACAATAGAAATTCGCGCCACAAACTCTATCTTCGACCGTGCCCGGCAAGCTGCTCGATAATTTGCCGCCACCGCCGTACCACAACGCAAAAGTTGCTTTCCTAAAACTTGCGTATCCGTTCGGTAAGGCAAAGACCGAAAGAGACGAATGATCCGAAGCGCAAATGCCTTCGTGCGACTTCGCATCTCCTCGGGCTTAGAACTCACAACCTAACCCTCACAAGTTTTTGAATTACTCAATTACCAAATTTCCCAATTACTCAATGACCTCAGTGTGCGAATACTGGAGCTCTTCCACCGCGCCCTCTTTTTCGTACGGACACGGCCTACCTTCCAAATGATCTTCAAATTCTTTGCGGAACTTTTTCACGAATGCGATCGTCGGCATCGCCGCCGCATCGCCCAGCGGACAGAAAGTTCTTCCCAGCATGTTCTCCGCCAGGTATTGCATGTTGTCGATATCTTTTCTCAAGCCGCCGCCGCGATGGAAGCGCGTCAGCGTCTTCTCCAGCCAGTCGGTACCTTCGCGACACGGGATACACCATCCGCAACTTTCATGCTTATAAAATTTCATCGTCCGCAAAGCAAATTTCACAATGCACTGCGCATCGTCGACAACAACCACGCCGCCGGAACCAAGCATCGACCCAGCTTTCGCCACGGAATCGAAATCCATCGCAACATCGATCTCATCGGCAGTGAGCGCAGGACAGGACGATCCACCTGGTACAACGGCTTTCAAAGCGCGCCCATTCGGAATGCCGCCGCCCACGTCGTACAGCATCTTCTTCAGGTTGTAGCCCATGGGTAACTCATACACCCCAGGCTTCGCGATGTTTCCACTCAGGCAAAACAACCGCGTGCCGCCATTTTTCGGCGTGCCCAGCCTCGCAAACCAATCCCCGCCGCCCAGAATAATGTGTGGCACGTTGGCCAGAGTTTCGGCGTTATTAATAACGGTAGGCCCGCCCCACAGCCCAACCACAGCAGGGAAGGGAGGCCGGATGCGGGGAATACCGCGCTTGCCTTCGAGCGATTCCATCAGCGCCGATTCTTCACCCACTTCGTAAGCGCCAGCGCCTCCATGCCAATAGATATCGAGCGTGCGCCCACTGCCAAAAATATTTTTGCCGCAGAATCCCTTGGCGTAGGCGTCGCGAATCGCCTTCTGCATGATGATCGACAGATAGCGGTATTCGCCGCGAATGTAGATGTACCCAGATGCGGCGCCCACGGCCAAAGCCGCGATCATCACGCCCTCGATCACCGAGTGCGGATCGTGCTCAAAAATCAACCGATCTTTGCAGGTGCCGGGCTCGCTTTCGTCGCCGTTGCAAAGCACATACTTCGGCTTGGCCGACTGCTTGGGCACGAACGACCACTTCATGCCGGTCGAAAATCCTGCCCCGCCGCGTCCGCGCAGGCCGGAATTCTTGACCTCATTAATAATGGCGTCCGGTTCCATCGCGAGTGCCTTCTGTACGGCCTTGTAGCCGTCTAGTTCGAGATAGCGGTCGATATTGGTCGCACCCAGGCCAAAACGCCGGGAGACGACCTTTACCTCGTCGGAATGGGAGACCAAGTCAGCCATGAAGATTTAGTAATTGTGTAATTTGGTAATTGAGTAATTGAAAAAAGCCTACGCTAGCGGTTTTAAAATTACTCAATTACCAAATTTCCCAATTACTCAATTCTTTTATTGCGTTGCCTTCCGCTTGTACTCTTCGAGAACGCGGTCCATCTTCTCCGTGGTCAGGTTCTCGTGAAAGTCGTAGTTCACCTGCACCGCCGGAGCCCAGCTGCAAGCCCCAATGCACTCCACTTCTTCCAGTGTAAACATCCCGTCGGGGGTGGTACCTCTATTTCCGACGCCCAGCTTTTTGGCGCAGTGCCGGAGAATGTCTTCCCCGCCGCGCACCAGACAACTGATGTTCGTACAAACCTGTACGTTGAACTTGCCGCGCGGCTTGGTGGTCAGCAACGAGTAGTAGCTGATCACGTTACGAACCTCGAGTTCAGTTAGATCCAGGCGTCCGGCCAGTTCGGCGATGACCTCGTCGGAAAGAAAGCCGACTTCATCCTGCGCGTAAAGCAGGGTAGGCACCAGCGCCGAGCGCTTGGTCGGATAGTGCGGCACCATTTCTGCGAACCGGGCTTCGAATTCGTCTGAGAACTTCATCCTGGATTTTCTATCGCCCCTACTGGGCATGTTATTTTTGCTTCCACATCTACCCAGCGCTGAAACGCTGGGCTATTATCGGTTGCCCCTTCGGGGTTTTAGACTGCCTACCGGTCGATTTCTCCCAACACGATATCGATGCTTCCGATCGCCGCGACCACGTCCGCAATCAAACCGCCCGTGCACATCTTTGGCAGCGTTTGCAAATTGGCTAGACAGGCGGCTCGCATGTGGACCCGATATGGTTTCGCCGTTCCGTCGCTTACCACGTAATAGCCCATCTCGCCACGCGGCGACTCCACTGCCTGATATACCTCACCTGCCGGTACGGCGAAGCCTTCCGTAATAATCTTAAAGTGATAGATGAGCGCTTCCATTTGCGTCTTCATCTTTTCGCGGTCGGGTAGAACCACGCCCGGGGCGTCTGCTTTAATCGGACCCTCCGGCATTCCTTCGAGTGCCTGCTTCACGATTCCAATCGATTCGCGCAGTTCGCGTACCCGGCACATGTAACGGGCGAAGACATCGCCTTCCTGCGCGACGGGAACCTTGAATTTGAAGTTCTCATAGCCGGAGTAGGGCATGTCGCGGCGCAAGTCGAAATCCACTCCGCTGCCGCGCAGGGTTGGGCCGCTCGCGCCTAGAGCGATGGCATCCTCCGCCGTCATCCGCGCTACGCCTTTGGTGCGCATGCCCCAGATCGGATTTCCCGTGAGCAGATTCTCGTACTCCTCCACTTTATCTGGAAAATATCCGGCGAAGTGGCGCACGCGGTCGAAGAAATCCAGCGGTGGTTCGAGCGCAAGTCCTCCAATGCGGAAATATGAGGTCATCATGCGCTGTCCGCTGATCGCCTCGAACAGTTTCAAAATCTCTTCGCGCTCGCGGAAACAGTACAAAAATACCGTCATCGCGCCGAGATCGAGCGCGTGCGTGCCCAGCCATACCAGATGCGAGTTGATGCGCGTCAACTCGTTCATCATCACCCGCATCCACTGCGCCTTGGGCGGGATCTGCAAGCCCAGCAGTTTTTCCACGGCCAGCACATAGCACAGGTTGTTGGTCATGGGGCACAGGTAGTCGATACGGTCGGTGAGCGGCACCACCTGTTGGTAGAACTTGGCCTCGCAGGTCTTTTCGATCCCCGTATGCAGAAAGCCGATATCGGGCATGATCCGCACCACGGTTTCCCCGTCGATCTCCAGCAGCACGCGCAGCACGCCATGCGTGGAGGGATGCTGCGGCCCCATGTTCAAGATCATGGTTCGATCCTGTGCGGGCTCGAGTACGGGAGTTGGTATTAGGTGCGCCATATCAGCGATAACCCTCCACCGGATAATCTTTTCTCAGCGGATGGCCTTCCCAATCTTCCGGCATCAGCAGCCGCACCAAATAGGGGTGTCCGGTAAAGCGAATGCCGAACAAATCGAAAATCTCGCGCTCAAAATAATTCGCTCCGGGCCATATCGCGGTGACCGATTCCACCGCCGGGCTGGCGCTATCCAGCCGGACTTTCAACCGCACCCGCTCTTTCTTGGAAATCGACAGCAGATGGTAAGCAACTTCAAAGCGCGGCTCGCGCGGAAACCAGTCCACGCAGGTGACATCGGAAAGATAATTGAAGGCGGAAGCGGGATCGTCCCGCAACAAAGCGCAGGCCTCGCGAATATTTGAGCGATCAATGTAAATCGTCATTTCGTCGCGATCGAACTTTACGCCCGTAACTGCCGCCGGATTCCATGCCAGCAGACGCGCCACCGCGGGATGGGACTTCAGTTGTTCGAGACCGGTAATCGCCGGGGCTAAAGGCATTTATCGTGCTCCCCGCCGCATAGCTTCCGGGCCCCAATCGAGCACGCCCTTTTTCCACACATAAAAAAGTCCGATCAGCACAATCCCGATGTAGACAAACATCTCCCAAAGGCCAAAATGCTTGAGATCGCGTAAGATCACGGCCCAGGGGTAAAGAAAGATCGCCTCCACGTCGAACAAAATAAACAGCATGGCCACTAGGTAGAACTGCACGGAAAATCGACCGCGCGCGTCGCCCTGGGGCTGCATACCGCATTCATAAGCTTCCATTTTTGCCCGCGTCGGTTTTCGCTGTCCAATGAGCCAGGAAAGGGTAATAATCGCAGTCGCAATCGCACTCGCCAGCAGAATGTGAATCAAAAAGGGCAGGTATCGGGCGAAATAATTGTCTGGCATAGGAGAGGGTATATATAATTCGCGCGATGGCTTCGCTTAAACATTCTAGATTAGGTGTTGACGCGCGCGAGTGTCAAGAGAACCACGATCCTTTTTACCGATTTGGGAAATAGAAACTAATAATTTTGCAATTTTGTAATTTTGTAATTTGGTAATTGAAACCGGGAAGGTGTTTTGAAAGACTGTTCAGCCACGGAATTCGGTTTCCAAATTACGCGATTACAAAATAACCAAATTACAAAATCCCTATGATTTTCGGCTTTAACACCGACGTTAAACACGGCGACACCATTTACCACGTGCAGAGCGAGGCGCGCGAAAGCGAAAAACTGCTGCAAACGCAGGTTTTTGTCCGCGGCAGGTGCGTGGGCAAACGGGCCATCTCTTATGCTAAATCGGCGCTGGAAGCCGGTTTCGGCGACGCCCAAAAAGAGCAGCAGCTACGCGACCAGCATCGCCTCGTCCTTGAAGCCATTCGCGAAGGCCAGCTGGAAAGTGTGCTCGATCACGCCGACACCGAATCGCTGGCTGCTGTCAAGCAACTCGATGTGCAATGGGAGAATGCAGCTTCCGTGCATTCCAATCGCAGCCTCACCATGCGCCTGCGAGTCACAGAAGGCGCAACCGCCGTTCCCAGCGCGCGTCTCACCTTCCGTTTTGCCCGCCCGGATGCCGCGCCTTTTTATACACAAGCCGTCACTGATGCCGCCGGCAGCGCGGAAATTTCCGTCGAAGTGGATGAATCTGCACTGCCCGATTCCTCTGTTATGGTGCAGGCTAACCACGATGGCCGCACTGTAACGCGGAAGTTCGCGCTGCGGAAAGCCGATAATTCTCAATAAAGATTAAATCGTTCAACACGGCATTTCTCCGCGTTGTCCGCGATCGAAGCATCTCCTCATAACCACAACCAGCACAGCCGCTGCTAGACTAGATAAGAGTTCGGTTCAATGAATCTCCAAATTAACGGCGAACCGCGAGCTTTTACCGATGCCTCGCTTGCGCCATTTACGCTTACAACTCTGATCGAATCTCTGGGAATGAAGTCCGACCGCGTGGCCGTCGAACTTAACCGAGAAATCGCTCCACGCGACCGGTGGGCCCAGATTGCATTGAAAGATGGCGACCGTCTGGAGATTGTTCACTTTGTCGGGGGTGGTTGCGAAGCCGCGACGCTTATGACCCGGTAGTCCAGTCTCGTAGCTTCCAATTGCGTCCTTCAACGCAAAGAGCTGCTGCATAACCATCGCCCGCTGGCGCCTCGCGCAAAAACCAGCGTTCGGCTTCCAAATTATCCGGCCGAGTGGCCAGCAATGCGCTCTTTGCGGAAGTTTCGAGTGACACATCGAATTGGCTGAGGGGAAGAGACAATCCATCTCCTACAGCCTTGATGTAGGCCTCTTTGCGGGTCCAACAGCGGAAGAAGCTCTGAGTTTTTTCCTCGTCAGGAAATGCGGCTAGCTCATTCTGTTCGTGTGCCGAAAAGAATCGGCGAGCGATTCTGTCGATTTCGATATCGCGGTGGATATGTTCCACATCCACGCCAATCCGGCGTCCGCGGGTGAAGGCCAGTAAAGCGATTTCACCCGAATGCGAAACATTGAATGCGAGGTTGCTTCCCGCATAAAGAGGTCCGAGAGAAGGCTTTTCTTTTTTCGAGTACGAGAACGCCAAGTCGTTCGGATGAGCCGATAAATAACCCGCCAAAATCAAGCGCAACAATGCGCGCGTTGTCGCGAACCGTTGACGGTCGATCGCGAAGTGAAAGCGGGAGGCGCGTTGTTTTTCATCGGCGGAGAGCAAGCTTTGCCAGCGGGACTCGTCGGAACGAATGGCTGCCAGATCGGATCTCCAAAGCTGTACCTCATCTTCGGGCAAAGCCAGCCGCGAATCGACGCTGAAATTTGCGTGCGTAATGTTCATGCTCGGGCTCATGCTCGAATTGATTTTCCCATGTTACCCTTTGGGAAGCGTGTTCATAGCAACATGTTCAGGGCAAACATGTTTGGATTCGAGATCGTAACTATGAAGTACAGAATCGCTTTAGTCTGTGTATTGGCCGCGTCATTTAGCTGCCTGGCATCGGCTCAGAACTCAAGGGCAGAAATGTCCACCGGCAAGTCGCGGCCAGACCCTCTTTCGAACGCGACCAAGTCACTCACGCCAAAATCCGCAATTGCGCCGCACCACTCCTCGGTTCAAGCACCAGCGGGATCGACCAGCAGTAACAAGCAAAATGCGGAACTTACTGCTTTAGAGCGGCAGAAGATCACGTCTACCAACCCAACCAGTTCTCGTCCGAGTCCTGTGAAAAGCACCACTCCGAAGCCTGCAACCACCCCCGCACCAAGCGGTTCCGGAATTAACGCTCCGTATCAGAAGCCGCGCGTTGGACAGAGGAATTAGCAGGCAGCGTGGCAGGGCTTGCCAGTCGCGCAGATGCAATTTGGCGGGAGTTGTCCCCGGAAGCTGTCTGTATAGTTTGGTGGGGAACGGCAGGTTCCGTGATGCTGTATTTCAGCAGGCACCACAGTGCTCGAAATCCATCTTTCCAGCCGATTTTCTTGCCTTCTTCGTAAGTGCGGCCCCAATAGCTGATGCCGACTTCATAAATCCGCAGCCGGCGTTTGGCGATTTTCACTGTGATCTCAGGCTCGAAGCCAAAGCGTTTTTCTTTCAGCGGGATCGATTGAATTACCTCGCGACGGAAGACTTTATAACAGGTCTCCATATCGCTCAAATTGATATTCGTGAGCGCGTTGGATAGCAGAGTAAGAATCCAATTTCCTACCGAATGCCAGAAATAAAGAACGCGATGCGGACGGCTGGAAAGAAAACGCGAGCCGTAAACCACGTCGCCGCGCCCTTCCATTAAAGGCTCGAGAAGCACGGTGTATTCGGACGGATCGTATTCCAGGTCGGCATCCTGAATGATCACGAAATCGCCCGTAGCTTCCTGAATGCCACGGTGCAAGGCTGCGCCTTTGCCCATGTTTTGCAGCTGAAGCAACAATCGAATCTGTGGGTATTCGGCCGCTAACTCCGTGAGAATCTGGCGCGAGCCGTCGGTCGATCCATCATCCACGCAAAGCAATTCAATCTCGATCGGAACCGCAAGCACTCTTTCCACCACTTGCCGTAGCGTGGCAAGCTCGTTATAGACCGGCATAACGACAGAAAGCTTCATTCCCATGAGTGTAGTGGAAAACTTCCTAAATCCAAGCTTGAAATTATGCGGTTAGCTTAACGGAATCGTCCTTTATCAGAGAATCGCGGATGATGGCGACGATTCTTTCCGCCGCTTTGCCGTCCCACAACGGAGGACGGCGGGATTGTCGCACTGGATTTTTCAGAATAGAATGCGCAGCCGACATTATGCGTTGAGGATCCACGCCCACAATTTGATTCGAACCATGTTCAATTGTCGCGGGCCGCTCCGTGTTTTCGCGAAGCGTAAGGCACGGCACACCGAGAACTGTGGTTTCCTCCTGCACTCCCCCCGAATCCGTGAGGACAAGCGTTGCGTGGTCGGTCAGCGAAAGAAAGTCGAGATATCCGAGCGGCTCGAGGGAGACGATTCCAGTTTTGTTTCCATCTTCTGAACCGGCCAAGTACTGAAGCAATCCTGAGCTCTCCATGCTTTTCCTAGTTCGGGGATGAACAGGGAAAAATATTGGAAGGTCGGCAGCGAGTTTTCTAACTGCATGCAGAATTTGTTTTAGCGTTTTGGGATCGTCGACGTTCGATGGCCGGTGCAGGGTTAGCACTCCATAGGGCTTTTGACTCGAAGATCCATTCTGACGTAATCCCAGGTGCTCAAGAATGGGGGATTGTGCGGCGAGTTCTCTGTGGCCAAGCAGGCAGTCGATCATGACATTGCCCACAAAGAAAATTTTCTCTTGCGGTATACCCTCGCGCCTCAAATTTTCGACTGCACTTTCTTCCGTCACAAAAAGCAGAGCTGAAATTGCGTCCGTGAGTTTACGGTTGATCTCCTCCGGCATTCGCATATCGAAACTGCGCAGGCCGGCTTCGATATGGGCGACTTTCAACTCCAGCTTGGCGGCAGTTAGCGCGGCAGCGAGCGTGGAATTTACGTCTCCCACAACCAGGATCATGTCCGGTTTGTTTTCGAGAAAGACCGGCTCGATGCGCTTCATGATCTCGCCGGTTTGCATGGCATGACTGCCGGAGCCGACCTGAAGGTTTACATCGGGTGTGGGTAGGCCTAGGTCCGAGAAAAAGTGCCCGGAAAGAAGTTCATCGTGATGTTGACCGGAGTGCACCAGAACGTGTTCCATGTCCTGAAATTTCTTCAACTCCTCAATGATGGGAGCGATTTTCATGAAATTGGGTCGAGCCCCCACCACGCTTAAAAGCCTGATCATCGGCTGATTCCCGTTGAACAATTCCAGACCGCAAGAAATTTAAGGTGAGAGACGGGCGATTTCATGAAGGCAACAGTGTAGAGCACTTCCCGAAATTATGTCCTGGGAAGGACAATGCAGGAAGCTTGGTCCGATTGAATTTTGAAGTAAAAGGCCCAAGGAAGCGATTCTCGGGAAGTGTAAATTATTCCAAAGTCGTACAGAGCTAACAGTAGTTTTCACCTAGGGTGTTTACCCGAGAATAAACTTTTGAATTAATCATTTTGGGTAGTTCAATGAAATCATTTTTTCGATGAAAAAGCGTGCTGGACTTTGCCTACTTTCAGCGTGGTTATGATCGGGGGAATACTGAATTATCCAATTTTGCCCGTATAAGCCTGCTTTTCTCGCGAGCCAAGTTCAATTCCGCGCCCACGCAAGAAGAATTTCCACCTATGAATTAGTGCCTGTGGAAATGGGTGTTCCCTAATCACAGCTATTTCCGTCTCAAAATGGCATGCTAGATGCTCCTTAACCAGCAACCAGCGTCACGTGCGCATATTAAAACAACATGGAAGGGGGCGTGGTGATGAGTGAGCAGTCCGTTCGCCTTGGACCGCGCGAAAAGGAAATCGTAGAACTGCTTTTGCAGGGCTGCGACAACGCCGAAATCGCCAAGCAGTTGAAGATGGCGCGCAGGACGGTCAAGGCTCACTTCAACCGGCTCTTTCTTCGTTTTGGAATTACAGATGGAATCAAACGCGTAAAACTCGCGACATTGCTATACCGGAGGCAGACATGTTCCCCCAAGAACGTTACGGAAACCGCACCCCCAGTGAGCGAGAGCATCGAGTCATCGAGCTCGTCGCTCAGGGTTTGAAAAACCGCGATGTAGCGGAAGCCATTGGCACAACTGAACATGTTGTGAAGAATTATCTACGTGTGATCTACGACAAGCTCGGGCTTTGGAACCGCGTAGAGTTGGCTTTGTGGTATGAATCGCGAAGGCCGGGTGTCCAATTTCCCTCGGCAATGGCCTGAAATTTCGTTTTCCGCGATGCTGTTATTTTTTGCGCCTGATTTACTGGCAGCCGAAAGCTTGTAAGTTGCGCAGCCGTTCTGCGGCTCCCGTTCCGCCTTTGCGTGCGGCGGCGTCGAGCAGCAGCCGCGCCTGATCGCAGCTCTTGGTCACACCGTCTCCGCGAAGGTACAAATCAGAAAGCATTAGAGTCGCAGCCAGATTTTGTTTGGCCACCGCCTTCCAGAGCCAGAAGGCGGCTTGTCCACTGTCGCGCCCGGAAGCGGCGTTCAAATACTTTTCCGCAGTTGCCAGCTCCTCCGCGCCACCCGTTTGAGTCGTGGGAGCCGCAGCAGATCGGTTCGCCGCAAGTTGCGGTGCGGCATTAAGTTTGGACGAGGTAGCTTCAGCGCTTGCCCCGGTTCGGTTCCGGCCTGATGCAGCAGGTTTAGCCGGAGTGGGCGGAGTAACAGGTGCGGACGTGGCATCTGGCGCTGCGTTGCTTTCAGATTTCGGCTGTGCAGGTTCTGCCGCAGGTGGTGCTGATCCCGGTTGCGAATTCGGCACCGCTTCCGATGTAGCGGACGATGCCGAATTGCTGTGCCATGTGCCGTTACTGCGCCACATCACATAGATAAGTAAGCCAAGAATCACCGCCACGGCGAGTCCTACATACAACCGATAGGGGTGTGCGGCGGGTTCTTCGTATTCTGACAGCGCCGTAAGGCTGGTGGGAATTCCGTAGGGCCGCGACCATGGCGAATTCTCCGGGCTGGAAGTGCTCTCCACAACCGGTTCGGAAACGTCGGCAGAGTCGAATTCGTAACTGCTATCGTGCGCCTGCGGCTCGCAGCTTTCATTACCGCGGTCCCCGAACTTTTCCGTCTGTTCCGTCGCTTGCTCAGGAAGGGTATCTGGCTGGCCGGTCAGCGGCATGCCGCACATGCCACAAAATCTTTGCGGATCGGAATTTTCATGCGCGCAATATCTGCAGCTAACAACTGATGCTCCGTTCGCCGGAAATGAATTTGCCGCGGGCCTTTCTTCCACGAGACTGTGCGATTCGTGGTAAACGTGCTCGGGATTGAGATTCTCCGAGATGAGGACTTGCGAAGGCACCTCGGCGTTCGGTTTATTCGCCAATTCCCGCAGCAACTCCGTCACTGCCGCCGCCCGCTTTTCGGGAGGACTGGTGAAATACACTTCCGCCCATTCGCCCATATGAGAAGCGAGCAGCGGATTCAGCAACGGATTCAACTCTGGATCGGGAAGGATTTCCGTTTTCGACTCTTCCGGTGGCTGGGCCACAGTTTTTCTCCGAGACGGGCGCTAGATATGATTGCACCTTAGCGGACAAGGTTGTCAAATCACAGGGCTGAAACAAATTGGGCGCAACGCGAACTCAGTCGCAGGCCTTGCGGGAAGCAGGTTCGAATTGATCCAATTGCGCGTCGCGCTGGCTGGAAAATCTTCCGCCCACCGTCCTGCCATAAAAATCTGAACCGGGACAGTAGTAAAGCGCGGTGTGTAGATCGATCCAAACCTGCGTGTCGGGATTTCCCTTATATTCCTGCGTCTCGGGAGCATCTGCCAGGCCGAGGCCGATCAACAATTTGTCGAATGTAGAGAGATCGGCATCGGGTGATGCTTTCCGCCGGTTCGCGCTTCCCGAAATGGCCGTGCCGCGTCCTGTCGCTCCCACAGAATCGTTGGATAGGATTCCCCAGCGGATGACGGCGATAACCAAAATGACAGCCAGCGCTAAATAGAAATCGCCGCGCCGCGCCCGCCAGAAACGGGCCAGCGCGCTGGCCGGGGGTGGTTCCACAGCGCTTTCCAGAAATTCCCGGGCATTGGCTGCGGAGTTCCACGTGATGTCTTGCGCCTGAGACGTGACCAGAGCAGTTTCAGAAGCGTCTTTTTGTGGAGCGCCGTCCGCTCCTTCTTCTTCTTCTTCTTCTTCATTCGCTTGTGGCAAAGAAAGTTTTGACGTGATATTTAGCGGCAGTAAAGCTTCGCGGGATCGCGCATCCAAATTTTCCTGGTCTGCTGCTTGCCTACGCCAGGCCGCTGCCAGCTTGCTCTGCGAACCGTCGGAACTGCTCTCACTCACGCGGGGAGCGCCACACTTCACACAAAACTGCTCTTCTCCAATTAATTTGTTGCCGCACTTCCAGCAGGCAAAGCCCGATTTCGGAGTCGTTTCCTCAGGATTTAGTTCTTTCACTCCGCCCGAAACTTTTTCATCGCCAGCCATCAAAGCTACATTCGGCTTGAGTTTCTCGATCGCCTCCAATATCGAAGAACGCTGAGCGGCGACAGATTTTTTTAAAGTGGACTCCGCATCGCGGCCAATCGCCTCGGTTACAAGGCCTGCCATTAATTGGCAAGTATGAATGTCCTGTTCGGCGAAGCCATTGGATCTATCGAAGTAAATCTCGAGAGCGCCCACGATATTGCCGTCGTGATAAACCGGCACCGCGGTAAGGGATTCGATTTGCCGTTGCCGGCACAATTCGGGATCGAACAAAAACTCCGCATTGATATCGGACGTGCGCAGCACCTGGCCTGTACGAATGCAGGTTGCGCAAATCGCCGTGGCCAATGGAACTTCGGTTCCCACAGGCAAAGCGGGAGCGCCCGTGCCCGCGCGATAGCGGACAATTTTTCCGTCGAGAAGGGCAATGGCTGCACCGCTGGCGTTGGTGATGCGCGCGATTCTTTCCGCGACCACCGCCATCGCTTGGTCGGATTGAAGATGCCGGATCTGAATCTGGTGCTGAGCTTCAACAATCTCCGCCAGGGTCAGCGTGTAGTCGGTATTTGGAGAAGATTCTTCTTCCGGCCGCAGCTTGCTCTTCAGCGCAGCCTGGGATGATGCTTCCTGCTGTCGCAGTTGCTCGCTGTGCGATTCCAGGCTTTCTTCCATCTGCCGCATTTCGCGGTTATGTTCCTGAATCACATAAGCCGCTTCCAGCAGCTTCCCGAAAGTCTGCTCGTCGAGCACTGGCTTGTTTTTCTGTTCGCTCACAATACAGTCGCTCACAATACTATGGTGCGGAGCTAGCAGCGCACGTTACTCCGCAAAATATCCAAAGTTATTCTATTGCAATTGGGCGTGCAAGAACCCTACTCATAAGGGCCATCTCCCATTGAGTAACGTTACCGAGGTAAGAGCCGGCGGCGATTTACTAAATTGCACCCAATGACTTCGTGTGGGGAAGGCGCTATTTGGCCGGATTCTCCGGCAAATCGGCTGGATAGGATTTCGGCGGGAGCAGCAACTGGATTCCAAAATACCCGAGGAAATAAGTCTGATTGTTGCTGGCCGGTGCGAGGCTGCGGCCAGCCATGAAAAGAAGAATCACCGGGCTATGGATCTTGTAGCGTCCGCCTACGTCGAGCGTGGGCTGGTTGTAGGAAGGATGAAACGTGCCCTGGGAGTAGAACTCGATGTCGCCTTCCAGCTTGCGAGTGAAATCGTGACCCACGACAAGCCCAGTGATCCAGCCATCCGGCCCCTTGTGAACGAACTCGTACCCAGCCTCGTAGTTCACATCGACGAGGCCGAATTTTTTGTGGAATTCCACCGGCAGGAGAAAGGCGTCGCTTGCCGGGGTAATGCCGCGGCGCACGGCGTCGTTCGGATTATTGAGGAACAACTGGGGAAAAACCGAAATCGCAAGTCCGGATTCGCCTTTGTCATAGAAGCGCCATTTGACGCCGGGGTTCGATTGCCCTAATCCAAATTCCGTCTTGGTTCCGGGATTATGAACTCTAAGCCACGCATTCTCATAGGTGAGCTGGATCCGGTCGCCGACGCCGAAGTTGATATCGACGTCGGGGGCGTGGGAGACGGACTGGCCGTTATAGAAAAAAGGCATGTAGCCGAGATTGATTTCCCAGTTGAGATGGCCCGGCGTGCCGGGATCGTTGGTGTAGTAGGGAGGTCCACCCTGCGCTGAGACTGGCAAAGAAGCCAGGAAAAGAAAAAACCATGGCAGGGCTAAGACTGGAATGGCACCACCGCGTCCCGTCAATCCGCTACAGCAGTATTTTTGATTTCTTGCCATGTCAAGGATGAGAACGCGCTTTAACCCCTATTCCTGCCAGTTTGCTCGAAAAGGCCCTGTGCAAAACGCGACTGTTGTCGGACGCTCGTGCCAGAGTGGTTGTGGAATACGATTCGCACGTGTTGTTTTGGGAAATACGCTCTCCGCAGATCTGGGTCCGATCTGCCTACGCTGTATGGCATTCATCAAGAGATTCAATAATTTCATTCAAATCGCTGAAAATAAATAGCATAAGCGCAGCTTGGTTCGTTTTGCTGTCTCTAAAACTTTCGGGTCGAAATCCAGATAAATAATATTGGCTTCTTTAGTTATGTGCCGCTCAGGCATGATCTGTTTACCAAAAAGGAACAAAGCAGATTGGCGCGCAAATCTAAATTTCTTCTGAAAGCCATCAGGCTCCCTCCTCAAGTGTAAGTGCACGTTGGTCTTACGCAGCGAATCTCACGTGAGCGAAGCTTTGGCGAAAGATGTGCTTCGCTCTCTTGCAGAACGGTTGGGCGGTAAAGAAACCGGGAAAATTCATTAGGAGATTGCACTATGCACTTGAACACAATGAAGGTGACGCCGAGAGATCAGCAGGTTCTTGATCTGCTGGTGCAAGGCTGCAGCAACAAGGAAATCGCGGGACAGTTGAGTATCAGCCCGCGTACGGTAAAGCAGCATTTGCGCACACTTTTTCTGCGCGCCGGAATCAAAGACGGCCGCAAGCGCGTGAAGCTGGCGATCGCCGTTTTTGAAAATGAAGAGGTGTCGCAATGATGCCGCGCGAGCGTTTAACCGAAAAAGAAATTCAGGTAGCCGGCTTGGTATGGCAGGGACTTACCAACCGCGAGATCGGCCGGCAAATCGGCACCACGGAGCAGGTGATCAAGAATCATCTGCGCAGCACTTTTGACAAATTAGGGGTCTGGACCCGGCTTGAATTAGCCATGTACGTGGCCAGCCACGGGGGAAAGGACTGGCTGTCGGATGGCAACACGCGGTGCTTGATCAGGCATTCCCGGAAGTTAGGCGCAACGCTTGAAGCAATCGATCGAAGAGCCCAAACCCGGCGTCACGCAGGCGATCCGGCATGCCAAGCTGCAAAAGGTTTGCCACAAGCCAATATGGATGTGGTTTGTAGGAAAACTAAATCATTGAAATATAAGGACATCGCATTCCTGTCACTGGGCCTTTGAATTGCATTAGCACTCCGCTGGCCGGGCGAATTTCTCCGCTCGAATGCCAGCGGAAGGTTGGGTCGCAGGAACGGCGATGGCGTACAAAGAAACATTCTGGATGGCATGCGATTCCACCGAGCAATTACGCGCGGAATACGGGCCCTTTCACACCCGGGCCGAAGCCGAAGCGGAAGCCCGCAAACTTGGCTTCTGCTTCCTTTTACGCTATGAACACCTGTTGGATGAAAACGAGGAGATTCAGGAGGTCCGCTGCATCTTCCTCGAACTCCCAGGTGCCGCGGCAATAGAGCCCTCCACGATCAGCCTGCACACACGCTGCGCCACCTGCGGCGTTTCCGCCACTCACGATAAAACCTGGCAGGCCGAAGTATGGGCCGATATTCACGAGTTTGAGCACTCCCGCCACCGAGTTCGGCTTTTTGAGCATGCCCGCGGCAAAGGATTAAAGGAAATCGGGGGCTGGCGAGGATGAAAGGCGATTGAGTAATTTAGCGATCGGGTAATTTGTAAATTGAAAAACAGCTCTCAGCGGTTCAAAAAATTACCAAATTACTCAATTACCAAATTTTCTTTACGCTGCCGGCGTCAACTCGCTGGCCGCAGCCCGGTCCACGAACCAGATCAGCTTCCCGTCGGTGGGATGAACCAGTTTTGAGGGATATTTCTCATCGGGTCCCTTGCCCTCGAGAACTTCGTGCAGCACCGGTGCTTTATCGATTCCGCTCACCAGAAATACCACGAGCCGCGCCGCATTCAGAACCGGAAGCGTGAGCGTGATCCGGCTGGTTTGCATTTTCTCCACCCAGTTCGCCACCACGAATCGCGATTTTTCCCGCAATGCCGCCGTCTCGGGAAATAATGACGCGGTATGCCCGTCCGGGCCCATGCCGAGAAGAATGAGGTCGAAGCGCGGAAATTTGCCGGCAGGCACTTCAAAAAACTTTCGCAGCGTCTGCTCATACGCATCCGCGGCGGCGCATGCATCCGGATTTTCGGTGAGCATGCGGAAAATATTGGCGGGCGGAACCGGAATCTTGGACAGAATGCTTTCATTTGCCATGCGGTAATTGCTTTCGGCATCCGCAGGCCCGACATGGCGTTCATCGCCCCAGAAGAAAAATACTTTGTCCCAGGGAAGGCTTGTGCTTGCGTTGGCCGCGATCAGCGTGAACAGACTTTTGGGCGTCGAGCCGCCGGAAAGGGCAATGGTGAAGCGGCCGCGTGCGGCAATTGCTTCCGTCGCGGCGTGGATTACCTCGTCTGCCGCCGTTTGAAATAGCTCCTGCGGAGTCGCCAGCCTGTGTACTTCCACGTTCGCGCTCACGATGCTCCAATCAGAACAGCGTTATTATTCGTTGCCGCACAACGAGCCGCACCCATCAGCCCAGCCTTGTCATTGGTGATGACTTGCACTGAAACACCTTCCAGAAGTGGCCGCAGCCGACCCTTTTCCCGAAACGCATTCATAAAATTTGGCCCGCTCAGCTTGGGGAGAATCTTCGGCGAAATTCCGCCGCCCAGAAAGATGCCGCCGGTTGCCATGGTTTTGAGGGCCAGGTTGCCTGCTTCCGCGCCGTATACGGAGATCCAGAGATCGAGCGCTTTTTCCGCCAACGGATTGGTCCCACTCAATGCTGTGTGCGAGATAATCGCTGGCGCATCGCCCTGCTTAAGCTGCGCAGCAAAGCCTTCCGGTTCATTGGCAGCGCCCTTCCCACGCAAAAATTCGTACACATTCACCAGCCCCGGGCCGGAGAGGATGCGTTCGTAGCTAACGTGTCCGAAGCGTTTCGCGAGAGTCTGCAAGAGTTCAATTTGCAAATCGCCTTGCGGCGCGAAATCGGTATGACCGCCTTCGCAGGCGAAAATCTCGTGCCGGCTTCCGTTCCAGAACAATCCAGCTTCACCCAAGCCAGTGCCGGGTGCGATGACCGCTTGATTGCCGGTCGAATAAGGGACCTTGTTCAATGGCGTGAGGTCCTTCGAACTAAGCGCACCAACGCCCCATGCCGTGGCCTCGAGATCGTTGATCAGCAGGGTGGAGGGTATATGGATTTGTTGTCCGAGGCGGGATTGTTCAATGGTCCAAGGAAGATTGGATGTTTCGACGCATCCGTTGCGCACCGGGCCGGCGATGCCGAAGCACGCCGCCTCCGGATGATCCGAAGACTCTTCCAGAAACTTCGTAACAATATCGCCCAGATTGCTGTACTCGCGGCTGGGAAATATTTTTTCGGAGATCAGGCGCAGAGTGCCATTCTCGGGTTGAAAATAGGCCAGCCGCGCGTTGGTTCCACCGATATCGCCGGCCAGAATCATTTCTCGAAGTTCCTCCAGCTGCGCCCATCGCGTTCCAACAGTTCGTCGGCATCCTTGGGTCCCCAGGTGCCGGAAGCATAATTGGGGAAGTTGCGTGGCGGCAGCGCCTTCCACAAATCGAGCACAGGATTCACCACGCTCCAGCCCGCCTCCACCATGTCCGCCCGCTGAAACAAAGTCTGATCGCCGATCATGCAGTCGTGTAGCAGGCGCTCATAACCGGTGCTGGGCTGCTTGCCAAAATATTCCTGATATTCAAAGTTCATGTCCACCGAACCGAGGCGCATCACCGGGCCGGGTATTTTCGCCGCGAATTGCAGCGAGATGCCTTCCTCGGGCTGGATATGCAGCACCAGTTGGTTCGGCATCAGGTGTTCCACCGAAGTGTCGCGGAACAATACAAACGGCGCCTGGCGGAACTGAATCACGATATGGGTGTTTCGCGCCGGCATGCGCTTCCCGGTGCGAAGGTAGAAGGGAACGCCCGCCCAGCGCCAGTTGTCGATCAGCAGCTTCATGGCGACGAAGGTTTCCGTCCGGGAATCCGGAGGCACATCCTCCTCCGCGCGATACGCTTTGACTTCCTTGTCGTCGATCGTGCCTTCGCCATATTGCCCGCGCACCGAGCGGCTGAGCACTTCTTCATCGCTCATGGGCTGGATGGCATGCAGAATCTTGGCCTGCTCGTCGCGCACGGCGTTCGCGTCGAACGAAATCGGCGGCTCCATCGCGGTCAGGCTGATCAGTTGCATGATGTGGTTGGGCACCATGTCGCGCAACGACCCGGCATGGTCGAAATAGCTGCCGCGGCTCTCCACGCCCACTGTTTCCGCAACGGAAATCTGAATGTGATCGATGTAGCGGCGATTCCAGATGGGCTCAAAGATTCCGTTGGCGAAGCGGAGCGCCATGATGTTCTGCACCGTTTCTTTGCCAAGATAGTGATCGATGCGGTAAATCTGTTTTTCGTCGACCAGCTTCAGCAGTTTCTGATTGAGCTCTTTCGCCGATTCCAGATCGTGGCCAAATGGTTTTTCGATGATCACCCGCCGCCAGTGATCGTTATCCTGCTGCATCAGCCCGTTTGCCGCAAGCTTTTCGACAATCGACCCGAAGAAACTTGGCGCCGTTGCCATGTAAAAAAATACGTTCCCGTGCGTGTCGTGATCGCGATCGATCTGCGTCAGGCGGTCTTTAATTTGGGAATATAGTTTGTCGTCGCCGAAATCACCAGCATAGTAATAAAAGCGGCGTGCGAAAGTTTCCCAGTGCGAATCCTGAATGCAATCGCCGCAATACGCCTTCACGTCGTCCAAGAGGCGCTTGCGAAAATCTTCGTCGGTCATCTGCGACCGGGCCACGCCCAGCACCGCGAACTCCTTTGAGAGCAAGTCTGCCCGGGAGAGGTTGTACAGCGCGGGAATCAACAGGCGCGCCGTAAGATCACCCGCCGCGCCGAAGATCACCATTACGCAGGGGTCGCCCTGTTTGCCCACGCGCGGCACCGCCGCCGTGGGTTTTTCCACCAATTGAGCCATGGTCACGTCCTTAGAATTTTGTCGGCGCAGTTACGCGCTTTTCTTGTCGGCTGGCGCTTCCACATGCCCGCCGAATTTCTGCCGCATCGCCGAAAGCATTTTTTCTGCGAAGGTGTGTTGCTGGCGCGACCGGAAGCGCACATACAAGGCCGCCGTCAAAACCTCGGCAGGTACCGCTTCGTCAATCGCCGCCTGAATCGTCCAGCGCCCTTCGCCCGAATCCTGCACGTAGCCTTCGTATTCAGAAAGTGTCGGATTTTCCGCCAGCGCCATTGCGGTCAGATCCAGCAGCCACGAACTGATAACGCTGCCCCGCCGCCAAACCTCGGCGATATCCGGCAAGTTTAGATCGTAGCGGATATTTTCCGGCAGTTCTTTGCTGGTGGCATTCTTGAAGATATCAAAGCCTTCCGCATACGCCTGCATAATGCCGTATTCGATTCCGTTATGCACCATTTTCACAAAATGACCCGAGCCGGAAGGGCCGCAGTGAATGTAGCCCTGCTCGGACGTGCCGCCCATTTTCTCTCGTCCCGGCGTGCGTGGAATGTCTCCGATGCCCGGAGCCAGGGTTTTGAAAATGGGATCGAGCCGTTGCACCGCTTCTTTGGGACCGCCGAGCATCATGCAATAGCCGCGATCCAGTCCCCATACGCCGCCGCTGGTGCCCACATCGACGTAATGGATGCCTTTGCCTTTGAGTTCTTCCGCGCGCCGCACGTCGTCTTTGAAATACGAGTTGCCGCCATCGATGATTGCGTCACCCGGTTGCATGTGCTTGGCGAGCGTCTGCACAGTCTGCTCGGTCGGGCCGCCTGCCGGCACCATAATCCAAACCGCTCGCGGCGCTTTCAGCTTGCCGATCAGATCCTCCAGCGACGACGAGCCGGTTGCACCCTCTCCTTCGAGATGTTTTACCGAATCCGCGCTCAGATCGGAGACGACAAGTTGATGTCCGCCTCGCATGAGACGCCGTGTCATGTTGGCGCCCATGCGGCCCAGCCCTACCATTCCTAACTGCATCGAGTAACTCCTTAATCAGCGCAGATTGAATACGGCTTTATGCTGTCTTTCCTTTTTGCTCGGTACTTTTTTCTACTACCGCCAGCAATTTGTGGAAGGCGTCGGCGAACAGCTTTACTCCGTCATTTGTCAGTTTGGTGGTCACTTCTTTCATGGAAATCCCGGCTTTCGCCAGATCATCCATCACTTTTTGCGACTCCGCCACATTTTCGGTGAGGCTGTTGCGAAGCTTTCCATGATCGCGAAAGGCATCGATCGTAGCCGGAGGCATGGTGTCCACCGTATCGGGTCCGATTAATTCTTCGACGTACATCACATCCCGGTATGCCGGATTTTTCGTGCTGGTGCTGGCCCACAACACGCGCTGCGTCTGCGCGCCTTTTGAGGAGAGCGCGTCCCAGCGCGGGCCACTGAAGATCTGCTGATAGCGCTTGTAAGTCAGCTTGCCGTTGGCGATGGCAACTTTGCCATGCACACTCTTCAATAGCGCCTGTTGCTGCGCATCGGCATTTTTCAATTTCTCATCGATCATCGAATCCACCAGTGTATCGATGCGGCTAATGAAGAAGCTGGCCACTCCCGCCATCTTCTTGAGATCTCCGCCGCGCTTACCCAGTTCTTCGAGTCCGGCGATGTAAGCTTCGGCAACTTTCTCGTATACCTCCTGCGCGAACAGCAAAGTCACATTGATATTGATCCCTTCGCCAATTAGTTGCTGAATCGCAGGAATTCCTTCTGCCGTGCCGGGAACCTTGATCATCACGTTTTCGCGATTTACGGTCTTCCACAGGCGGCGTGCTTCTTCGATCGTCTCCTGCGTTTTGAGCGCAAGCAGCGGAGAAACCTCCAGGCTCACATAGCCGTCGTGGAACTTCGAGCTCTCATATACCGGCTTCAGCACGTCGGCGGCATCCTGTATGTCGCGGATTGCGATCTTTTCATAGCGCGCCGTCGCGTCGAGATTGGGCTGCGACGCCAGCGACTTCAACATGTCGTCATACAACGAGCTATCGCCGATCGCTTTCTCGAAAATCGACGGGTTCGAGGTCATGCCCCGCAGTCCGTCCTGTTCGATCATGGTTTTGAGTTTTCCGCTGGTGATCAGGTCGCGGCGAATGTAGTCGAGCCACATCGATTGCCCGTAGCCGAGCAGGGCTTGCAAAGGGTTTGCAGCTTTTGAAGTTTCCAAAATTCCAGTTGGATTCATATTGATTTTCTCCTGGTAAATCTGCGGAGTGATTCTGGTTAGGTCCGGTTCGTATAAATCCGGTTGCCGCTTTCTCCGCTAAAGCGCAGCCGCGTTTATTTTTCCGCCATTGCTTTGCGAGCTTCCGCCACTACTGCATCCACGGTAAAACCAAAAAACTTCAGCAAATCTTTCAATGGAGCCGAGGCGCCAAAGCTGTGCATGCCAACTTTTCGGCCTTTCAACCCAACGTAACGCTCCCAGCCGAAAGTCGCTGCCATCTCTACCGAAACCCGCGCCGTGACTGACGCCGGCAGCACGCTTTCTTTGTAGGCCGCGTCCTGCTTCTCGAAAATTTCCCAGGAAGGCATGCTAACCACGCGTGCATTCACTCCCTCAGCCTTAAGTTTTTCATAGGCCTCTACGCACAGTGAAACTTCGCTACCCGTGCCCATCAAGATCACCTCGGGCTTGCCGCCGGGCGCGTCAGCCAGAACGTATGCGCCTTTTGCCGTGCCGGAAGCCGCCGCGTACTTAGTGCGATCGAAAGTCGGCAGCGCCTGCCGTGTGAGCACCAATGCGGCCGGCTGATGTTGCAGCTGCGCAATGATCTTCCATGCTTCGACCACTTCGTTCGCATCCCCAGGACGAAGCACAATCAGGTTCGGCATCGCCCGCAGTGACGCGAGTTGCTCGACCGGTTGATGCGTCGGGCCGTCTTCTCCAACTCCAATGGAATCGTGCGTGAAAACAAAAATGGAAGGAGCTTCTTCAAGCGCGGCCAGGCGTATGCTGGCGCGCATGTAGTCGCTGAAGTTAAAAAAGGTCGCTCCGAAGGCGCGGATGCCGGAGAGCGTCAGTCCGTTCACGCTCGCGCCCATCACGTGCTCACGCACGCCGAAGTGCAAATTACGGCCTTCGTAATGACCGGGTTGAAAATCGCCGGCTCCTTCAAATTTCAACGTGGTCTTGTTCGAGGTAGCTAAATCCGCCGACCCGCCGATGAGCCAGGGAATGTTCTGTGCCAGCACGTTCAGCACTTTGCCGGAGCTGTCTCGCGTGGCCACGCCCTTCGGATCCGCTGGGAATATCGGCAGGTTCTTGTTCCAGCCATCGGGAAGTTCACGGTGCTGCATGCGGTGCAACTCGTCGGCCAACTCCGGATATTTCTTTGAATATTCCGCAAACGTCTTTGACCATTGTTCGTGCGCATCTCTGCCACGTTTGCCGATGCCATCTTGAAAGTGCTCGCGTACACCGTCCGGCACCAAAAACTTCGCATCTTCCGGCCATCCGTAAAACTTCTTCACCAGCCGGACTTCCTCTTCACCAAGCGGCTCGCCATGAGCGGCATTTGTGTCTTGTTTGTGGGGTGAACCATATCCTATGTGGGCGTCGACTACGATCAGCGTGGGACGGTCTGTGGTTTTCTTGAAAGTCTGAAAAGCGCGGGCGAGCATTTCGAGATCGTTCGCATCCGCGACCCGCGTTACATTCCAGCCGTAGCCGACGAAACGCGTCATCACGTCTTCGCTGAATGACCAATCTGCCGGACCATCGAGAGTGATGCCGTTATGGTCATAAATCCAGCATAGATTGGAAAGCTTCAAATGGCCCGCCAGCGATGCGGCCTCGCCGCCGATGCCTTCCATAAGGTCGCCATCGGAGCAAATGGCGTAAACGTTGTAATTGAATACTTCGAAATCAGGCCGGTTGAAGTTCGCAGCGAGCCACTTTGCAGCCACGGCCATGCCCACGCTGTTGCCTATGCCCTGGCCCAATGGCCCCGTAGTTGTCTCCACGCCGCTGGTGATGTGCGACTCGGGGTGCCCCGGCGTGCGGCTGCCCAGTTGCCGGAAGCGTTTGATCTCTTCCATCGGCACTGACAGTTCTTTAAGCACCTGTAGGTTTTCATCGACCCGGCGCACGCCTGCGAGGTGCAGCAGCGCGTAGAGCAGCATGGAGGCATGTCCATTCGACAGCACAAAGCGGTCACGATTCAGCCAGGTTGGGTCAGCGGGATCATAGCGGAGAAACTCCTGCCATAAGCAGTAGGCGACCGCCGCCAGCCCCATGGGCGCGCCCGGATGTCCACTGTTGGCTTGTTGCACGGCGTCAATCGCGAGAGTGCGAATTGTGTTGATGGACAAAGTGTCCAACTGTTGAGCGGTTACCAACGCCTGTTCACTGGCTACCATCCGATGCGCTCCTTTTGGGAAAGCCTTTCAGCTTTGGAGGGTTATTGCCTTAACCTACTTAGAGTTCCAAAGAGAGTAAAGGGTTTCAGTAAACCAAGAGTGTATCAATTTCCCAGTAAGGAATGTTTGCAGGTTTGTGAAAAGCGGGAAAGAGAGCGGAATTCGAAAGATCCAAAGATGTAAAGATGAGAGAGTTTAAATCTGGCTGGGAGCGGGCTATTTCAGTAATTGCAGGTAGCTGAGTTCGCTGGTCGAGGCGCGTGTGGTTTCCTGCACGTATTTCAGAAATTGACGAAGATTTTCTTTCCCGGCCGCATCCATTCCCTCGAAACGAATGCGAACTCCCGTCGCTGGAGCGCTGCGCGTAACCACGCCGCTTAGAGCCAGTCCTTTTACCCAGAGCTTGCCGGTTGCGACCCAGAGTCCGATCTCGACCTTAGCGCCCCCGCGAATGTGAGCCGCGGTTTCCACCTGGCATCCACCCAGCGCCGTGTTGGAAAGATTTCCCCACAGCGGAGTTTCGGCGTCATCCACGCGTAACTCGACCGCGACGAAACACTTCATTCGCGGATGCCGTCGCCGGTCCTGCGCCCAGTTGGCGCTGAAAATATCTGGCTCAAACGGCGGCGTAGCGGAAGCCGGAGTCGGTTGCGGCCGCGGTTGGGGTTCGCTGGCTTTGGCCGCAGGCTGAGGACTGGCCGAATTTTCCTTGATTTCACGCAGTGCTGCCAGCAGGGTTTGCTCTCTGCTCTCCGGCGGAGAGTCGCGATAAACCTGTAGCAATTTGCCCAGATTGCGCGCCACATCCGGATCGGCCAACAGCCCAGTCCAGTCGGTGCCGGTCGCCGTGTTGGGTTTCGGGTCAGTCATGTAAATCGACCATGAAAACGAAAGCGAACCGTTGCCATCGCAAACCGGTCCGCTTGTAGCTTGAACTATTAGGTCACCCGCTAACAAGATGACCTAAGTCACTCCAGCGAGTTCGCAATTGCCGGGGATCGGCGGCACGCTTACAAGTCGATGATGATTTTTGGCGAATTTAAAACTCGGTCATCTTGAGAGTTTTTAAAAACGCTTGCAGAAGGCCGCTTTGCTCGTCGTTGAGAGATAAAAATTCAAAACCGTACTGGCAACCCTGGCCATAACGAGTCACCGCACGCATTTCCCATGCACGAGTTGAGCCGGGCAATGTAAATTTGAGCTCAACCACATCTCCGACCTTTAATTCCGCCGCGATGAGCAGCCCAATGCCGGCTTTGGAGAGATCCCTCGCTCGTCCCTGCAGCGTTTGATACTTATCTCCGTGGAAGCAGATCAACATGACGTCGAAATCGCAAAAAAAGCGGATGTGCCGCCGGCGGCGTCGGTCAATGTGCTTCACAGCGGGTTTGGCGTGTGACGATGGCATAGGACGAAATTTTAATTCACAAGGAAAGCTGCTACTCAATTTGGCTCAAACGCAACCATCACAATCTCTTTTGATGTTGAATGCTTGGCAAGAGGCGGATAAGTGGACGTAACCTTGAATACGATTTTGCGCACCCGCGCGGGATGCCTTGCGAAGCGCCTGGAAGCATAGCCAAACTGGCACACAAACCTGTGGCAACAATCCCACCAACCCAATACACAGAAGAAGACCTTTTGTATGTTATCGACAATCTGCTGGAAATCCCAAGTGTCTAAGGTAATGGCTTTCCGTTACAATCCGATGGAAGCTTGTGCAGCGCCAATTTTTTTCATTTGCGCATGCTGGATAAAGTCTAAGAAATCTTCGGTTTTTTGCATCGCTCCGAAGCTTAGGCGAATCAAAATCCAGACATTATGCTTTGCCAAGGATAGATTTGCCTCGAAGGTCTTCGCTCAAAATGAGACTCTTCTCAGAACCGGAATGCGAATCTTGTTAGCAATATCTAGCCGCGCCCTGGCGGTTGCTGTTTTTACTCTTGTTCTGGTCGCCTCCCTGGTGGCGCAGTCGGTGTCGCCGACGCCCTCGATCTCTTTGCCCGGATCGCAAAGCCCGTTCACCGGGAGCGAACCGGACGCCAAAGCCACTCCGGAAGTTTTGCAGCTGACTTTCAAAGACGCCATCGATCGCGGCCTGCGCACCAATCTGGGTCTTCTTCTTGCCGGCGACCAGACCCTTCAGGCGCGTGGTGAAAGATGGAAGGAACTCAGCAATTTGTTGCCGAACCTGCAAGCTCGCCTGCAAGAAGATGTTCAGACTACAAGCCTCACCGCCCTCGGCTTTAAAAGCAACGTTTTTCCGTTTCCCGTCCCTCGCGTGATCGGCCCCTTCAACTACTTCGACGCGCGTGCCACATTGACTCAATCGCTCTTCAGCTTTCGCGATATTGAGCAGGAACGGGCCGCAGCCACACGCCTTAAGTCCGCCGAATACACTTATAAAGACGCAAGGGAAGTAGTCGTGCTCGCGGTGGGGAATTCCTATCTGCTGGCTATTGCCACTGCTGCCCGCATCGAAACCACGGAAGCCCAGGTCACCAATGCGCAGGCTCTCTACAACAAAGCCGCCGACCAGCAAAATGCCGGCTTGAGTCCGGCCATCGATACCCTGCGTGCGCAGGTTGAGTTGCAAACCCGCCAGCAGGAACTGATCGCGGCACGCAACGATTTCGCCAAGCAAAAGCTGTCTTTGGCGCGAATTATCGGCCTGGCGCCCGGACAGGAATTTGCGTTAGTCGAAAAAGCTCCCTTCGAGGCTCTGGCTCCATTACCCCTTGATGTGTATTTGCAGCGCGCTTACGCTTCGCGATCCGATTATCAGGCGGCGCAGGCGCAAGTACGGGCCGCAGAACTGGCGCATCGCGGCGCAGCCGCCGGACGTTATCCCACCCTCGACATCAGCGCGAATTACGGCGATATCGGCACAACTCCCGCTCAATCCAACGGAACCTGGCAGGTGAACGGCGGAATTAACATCCCGATTTTTGAGGGCGGAAAAGTTCACAGTGACATCCTCGAAGCGGATTCGCAATTGAAACAGGCACGCTCACAATTAAATGATCTGCGCGGGCGCATCGACTATGAAGTCCGCGCCTGCTTGCTGGATTTGAACTCGGCCGCCGATCAGGTCAATGTCGCGCGTAGCTCAGTCGATCTCGCCGAGCAGGCTTTTGCGCAATCGCGGGACCGCTTCAGCGCCGGCGTCACCGACAATTTAGAAGTAGTTCAGGCGCAGGAATCGGTTGCCTCCGCGCATGAAAGTTACATTCAAAGCCTCTACGCCCACAATCTCGCCAAAGTGGAACTGGCCCGTGCCATTGGCGACGCCGAAGAGGGTGTTAAACGATATTTGAAAGGCGAGCACTAACCGAACTTTATGGAACAGACGACGCAAAGCCCACCCGCCGCTCCGCCACCGGATCAAGCCGAAAGCCGCAATAAACCTCTGCCTTCGACCGAGCGAGACTTCCGCACTCGTCCTTCGCGCACGGCTAGTCCCGGCTTCCGCATCGCGATCATCATCGGCATTGTCATCCTGCTGGTAGTCGGATTTTTCGTCTATCGCTACGTGACCAGTTACGAATCCACCGACGACGCTGAAGTCGACGGGCACATCAACTCGATAAGCACACGCATCACCGGCCACGTTACAAAGCTCAACATCACCGACAACCAGTATGTGCAGGCCGGAACTGTGCTGGTGGAAATCGATCCTGCCGATTACCAGGTGGCTTACGAAAAAGCTAAGGCTGATTTTGATGATGCAAAGGCCACTGCTGCCGCTGCCGGCGTGAATGTTCCCATTACCGATGTCAATACCACCAGCCAGATTTCCGCATCCGAAGCGGATGTAATCAGCGCACGCGCCGGAATCGCGGGAGCGCGTCAGCAATACGAGGCGGCCAAAGCGCAATTGGTTCAAGCGCAGGCGAACGATGTGAAAGCCCAGAACGATTTGGGACGCTACCGGCAGTTGGTCGACAAGCAGGAGATTTCTCAGCAGCAATTCGATCAGGCAGTTGCCGCTGCGAAAGCCAGCACGGCGACGGTAGAAGCCGCCCGTGCCCTGGCCGACGCCGCTCAGTCGCAGGTGACCGAGGCGCAAGGCAAGCTGGCGCAATCCGAGGCTAATTATCGCTATGCGCAGACTGCTCCACGGCAAATGGAGGTCATTCGATCGAGAGCTGCATCAGCCTTAGCGCAGGCGCAGCAAAAAAAGGCTGCGCTCGATCAGGCCGCTTTGGACCTGCAATACACGAAAATTATCGCGCCCGTTACGGGAGTGGTGAGTGACCGCACGGTGGAAGTGGGACAGAATGTGGCTCCCGGCCAGGAGTTGATGAAAGTCATCCCGCTGAACGACATCTGGATCACCGCTAATTTCAAAGAAACGCAGCTTCGGGAAATGAAAGTAGGCCAGCCGGTCACGATTGAAGTCGATGCCAATGGCAGAAGTTACAAAGGGAAAGTGGACAGCTTCGCTGGAGCCAGTGGCGCGCGCTTCAGCCTGTTGCCTCCGGAAAACGCTACTGGCAACTATGTGAAAGTTGTGCAACGCGTTCCGATAAAGATTGTGCTTGACCCGGGAGAAAACAAAGATCAATCGTTGCGGCCGGGCATGTCGGTCGAGCCTAAGGTCTGGATTCGGCAATGAGCGCTGGGTCCGCGACGGTCGGCCAGCCGGATGTCTGGCGTCCAACCATCAATCCATGGATTATCGCTATCACGGTTACGCTGGCGACTTTCATGGAGGTGCTTGACACTTCGATTGCCAATGTAGCGCTCCCCCATATCGCAGGCAGTCTTTCCGCAGGGCAGGACGAAAGCACTTGGGTTCTCACTTCCTACCTCGTCTCTAACGCCATCGTGCTCCCGCTGAGCGGCTGGCTTTCCTCCATCGTAGGCCGCAAGAATTTCTACATGG